>OLNK01001178.1_pt1 | contig 21774 bp, 17 predicted proteins | sample 1672791 | NCBI WGS metagenome assembly OLNK01 (sample SAMEA3136724, study PRJEB25190) | human gut metagenome | biome: human gut; feature: human-associated habitat; material: faeces | place: Austria | collected 2013 | reverse complement strand
GCGCTCGGGCCGCGGCGCGGCGCACGAGCTTTTCAGCTTGCTTGCCTTCGAGCCCGGCATCGAGCGGAAGGGCGAGGTTTGAGATCTCAAGCATGGTTTCCTCCGGGCTATCGATTGCGGTGACGGGCATTGCGGGAGGCGTTGCCGCCACGCTGGTTGCGGGATTTGTCGCGTTCGTCCCGATGGGGATGATGCGGGCGGCGCAAGTGATGCGGCTTGCCTGCGCGAGAAGAAGAGCAGGAGCCGCCGGCGTGGGCGGTTGCTTGCGGACCGTCCGAGCGCGATGCGACCGGCAAGCGAGAATCGCGGCCCGAGGAAGGGTTCACATCATCGGTGTAAAACGGTGACCGCTTATTACTCGACCTCTTCCTAGCATCTTCACAAGAGCCATCGCACTCAACGCCTTCCCCGCTTGATACGCGATCAGCTGCTGCGCGACCGGCGAGCATACCGCTTAACCAGGCCCAATGCAGATTGAATCCACCGCAGGGCGCGTCGACGTCGAGCGCCTCGCCCGTGACGAACAGGCCCGGCACATCGAGTGCCTCGCAGGTTGCGGGGCTGAACCGCTCCACAGGGAAGCCGCCGCGGCGCACCTGGCACTGACGCTCGTCGCCGATGCCCTCCACCGTCAGACGCATGCCTTTGAGCATGTCGCAAAGCTGGGGAACCATCTCTTGTGTAAACCGGTCACCGGTCCGCAAGCCGACCTGTCGCAGCGCCGCGGCGGACACCGCAGGCAGCAGCAAGCCCTCAAGGAAGCGATCGAGCGTAAGCGGACCGCCCAGCAGCTTCCGCATCCGCTTGCGGCGCGTCATCATGAAGCGCTCCATGTCCTGCGGGGGGATATCGGGCAGGAAGTCGACGACCAGGTCGTCGCCGGGCTGCGCAAAACGCGACAGGTTGAACACCGACACGCCGGAGACCCCGTAGTCGCGGAACAGCAGCTCACCGCGCTCGCTTGCGATACGATGCCCGCCGCGCCCGAGATGCACAGTCCCGCGTACGCGGATGTTGTTGAGCTGCCGTGTGAGCTTCGCGCTTCGCGCATCTACGCGCAAAGGCCCCAACACGGGCTGCATGTCCGAGCACGCCAAGGGTTCCGGAAGCTGAATGCCGCTTGCCGCGCGCCCGCCGACGGCCACGATAACCGCCGCCGCATGCGCTATCGTCTTGTCGGCGAAGCGTATGTTGAAACAGCCCGCGCCGCCCGGGGCCGGCGCGTCAACGCGCGAGGCGAGCTTGTCGGTTTGCACATCGACGCCCAGCTCGGCGGCGGCGGATCGCAGCACGTCCAGCACGCTGGTGGCTTTGTTCGCCATGGGGTACAAGCGGCCCTCCGACTCCTCGCGCGTCACGAGCCCCATGTCAGCGAAGCGCTCGAGCACGGGGTTCGCCTCAAGGGTTCGCATACTGGTTGCGCCTCGTTCCGCGGCGTAAGCGCTTTGCAGGTGCATAAGCGCCTGCCCCACAAAGGCCTGATTGCGATACGCGTCAGCGCTGATGCAGGCGTTTGAGATGTTGCAGCGGCCGTTGCCGGTTGCCAGGATGGAGCGCCCGATGCGCTCAGGGTCGGCCTCGAACAGGGCCACGTGCGCCACAGCGCCCGCTTGGCGCAGCGCAAGCGATGCCTCCACAGCCGCCATCAGGCCCGATGCGCCGCCGCCTATGATTGCGATAGTTTCCATACCCGCCATTATAAAGCGAAGCCCACACCGCAACGCCGGGCAAGCGCCCGCTTCAAGGGATGCCCGCATTGCACGCGCGTGCGCCCTCACGCGCCGCGCAAAAGCCGCCTGAACGCAACAAAGCCGGCCGCAAAAGCGACCGGCTTGCAAGGCATTCCTAACATGAACAGGGTCCTATCCCCTGTTCACGCGCAGGACCACTCCCCTATGCCTTCTTGCGGGTGAAGACGCTTTTCTCGGGCAGCTCGTGGATGTCCGCACGCAGCTCCTCGTCGATGTTGCCGTCGTAGACGTAATGCTGCGTCTCCTTGCCCACCATGCCGGCGCACAGCAGCACCATAAGGATGTTGGGCAACGCCATGAGCGCGTTGGAGATATCGGTTGCCGTCCAGGCAACATCGCCGACGCCCACGCCGCCCAAAAAGCCCATGCAGATGTAGAAGCCCAGGTACAGCGGCACCCAGCGGCGGCCGAACAGGTACAGGGTGACGCGCTCGCCGTAGTAGCTCCAGCCGATGATGGTGGAATAGGCGAAGCACAGGATGCCCAGCATGAGGATGGGCGCGCCCACATAGGGGATGGTGGCGAACACGGCGTTGGCGAGCGTGGCGCCGTTGGTAACGCCGGCATCCTGGATGAGCGTGGGATGGGCGCACAGCGACGAGACGATGACCAAGGCGGTCACGAAGCAGATGACCACCGTGCACCAAAACGGGCCGGTCATGGACACGAGCGCCTGGCGCGCAGGGTTTTTCGACTCGGCGGCGGCGCTGATAAGCGGGGCCGTGCCCAGGCCCGCCTCGTTGGAGAACAGGCCGCGCGCGCAGCCGAACTGCAGCGCCACGATGATGCCGCTGCCCACCGCACCGCCGAATGCCGCGCGAGGGGTGAAGGCGCATTCGAAGATCAACCTGAACGACTCGCCTATGAACGCCCAGTTGCAAACGAGGATATAGGCGCAGCCCAAGATGTACGCGACGCCCATGATGGGCACGAGCTTCTCGCAGATGTTGGAAATGGTTCCCAAGCCGCCCATGATGATGAGCAGGGCGCTACCGCACACGATTGCGGCGACGATCCAGGGCTCTACGCCGAAGTTCGCCTGCGCAACCGAGGTGATGGCGCTGGTCTGCACGGCCGATCCAACTCCGAAGATGGTGAGGCACGCCATGACGGCGAACCAGATGGCCATGAACTTCGCCCACCACGGCACGGTGCCGTCGGGACGCTTGTAGCGCTGCTCCCACACATGCATGGCGCCGCCCATCATGTGGCCCTGGCGATCCTTCACGCGGTACTTCATAGCAGCGTAAACCTCGGTGTACTTCGTTGCCATGCCCAGGATGCCGGTAAGCCACATCCACAGCACCGCGCCCGGGCCGCCGGAGAGCACCGCCGTGGCCACGCCGACGATGGAGCCCGTTCCCAGCGTGGAGGCGAGCGAAGTGGCCATGGCGCCGAAGTTGCTGACGTCGCCTTGGGCGCCGTTGTCCTTCGTGATGGAAAGCTTGAGGGCCAAGGGCAGTTTGCGCTGGATGCCCTTGGTGCGGATGGTGGTGTAAATGTGGCAGCCCAGCAGCAAGATGATCATAGGCGGCCCCCAAACGGCGGCGTCTATGCTGTCGAGCACTTCGATGTAGTTCATGCAAAACCTCGTAGCCTTAAAGATGAGTCCCTTCAGGGACGCGAACGGCTTATTATAGAGCCGCCTTCGCCCCAGGCCGCTAAAGTCTCGGCGAAAAAGCGGATTGCGTGGCGTTTCGGTAGGAAAGCAAGCCTCTCCAAGCTGATTTCCTATAACCGTTCGCTATATGTTCGCACCCCAAAACGCGGAAAACATCCATAGCCCAAACGGTTGCGAAGCCATGGCGGCGCAGCTAAACTAGGTCCCATTGAATTCTGTTTCAGGGCGAGGTGGAAATCCTCACTGGCGGTAACCGGATACGCGCGGCGGCAAGCCGCAGCCGAGCCGGAAGTCCGCGACCCTGTGCGTCAAGCGGCGGCAAGCCGCATGCACGCAAGGCTGACCTGGTGCAAATCCAGGACCAACGGTCAAAGTCCGGATGGAAGAGGCAGAGTTCGCAAAACGCACCGCACAGCGCAGCATTGCCGGGCGGGAAGCTGTTGAGCGAATACAAGCCCGTATGGAAGGAATTCATACGGGCTTGTCTCTTTTTCGCGAAGCTTGAGAGCAAAACCCGTGGGAAGAAGGCTTCGCGGGAAGAAGGTCCAACCATGTCTCAGGCAACCGCCGCAAACGCAACCATCAAGAACACGAACCGCTGGTCGACGCGCCAGCTGGTCACCATGGCCCTTATGTGCGCCATCGCCGCGCTGCTGTCGTTCGTGCAGATCCCCATCCTGCCCGCAGCGCCGTTTCTGACCTACGATCCCTCGCTCATGCCCGCCATGGTGTGCGGCTTCGCCTTCGGCCCGGGCGCCGGCTTCGCCGTGGGCGCCGCCGCCGCCATCATCCACAGCCTGATGCTCGGCGAATGGGTCGGCGGCCTCATGAACATCTGCGCCACGCTGTTCTTCGTGGTGCCCGCCGCCGCCATCTATGCCCGTAAGCACACGTTCGCCGGCGCCATCATCGGCCTGCTGGTCGGCTGCGTGATCGCCATCATCGGCGCCGTCGCCACGAACCTGACGATCGGCGTGTGGTTCTGGTACGGCAGCGCCGACGTCATCATGCCGCTCATCCTGCCCGCAGTGCTCCCGTTCAACCTGATCAAGACCGTGCTGAACAGCGCGCTGACCCTGCTGGTGTACAAGGCCGTCTCCAACCTGATCACCCCGAAGAAGGACCAGGTCAAGGGTCGCTAGGTAAACGCGTTCCCAACCGTGCCGCCCCAGCGCGGCACGGTCCTGCCGGCAAGCAGGAGCTTCCCGCTTGCCGGCAGGACCGTATAACGGGATAGCGGGAATCGGCTCGGTAGCCCGCCTTTCACAAGAAAGAGCACCCGAAGCCGAGCGAAGGGCTGCAGCCCGGATAAACAACGCCGGTCTACCGGGGTCACCCTGCTTGAGACTCGCTCCGACTCCGGTTCGCATCCCGCAAAACGCAACGCAATTCGCCGATTCACGAAAGGATCGTAAAGCGAATCATGATAGATGTTCAAAACGTCCGCTTCACCTACGATGGCGCGAACTTCGCCCTTGACGGCGTGAGCCTGCACGTGCGCAAGGGCGAATTCCTGTGCATCTTAGGCGGCAACGGCAGCGGCAAGTCGACGCTGGCAAAGCACCTGAACGCCCTGCTCATCCCCGACGAGGGCACCGTGAAGGTGCAGGACATGCCCACCGCGGACGCCGACTGCACGTACCGCATCCGTGAGACGGTGGGCATGGTGTTCCAGAATCCCGACGACCAGCTGGTGGCCTCGCTCGTGGAAGACGACGTGGCCTTCGGCCCCGAGAATCTAGGCGTCCCCACCGATGAGCTGCGCGAACGCGTGACGCAGGCGCTTGAGGACGTAGGGCTTTCAGGCTTCGAGCGCCACGAAACGCATGCCCTGTCCGGCGGGCAGAAACAACGTGTGGCCATTGCCGGAGTGCTTGCCATGAATCCTGCGGTGCTCGTGCTCGACGAGGCTTCCGCCATGCTCGACCCCCGCGGCCGAACAGGCCTTATGCGCGTATGTCACGAGCTTCACGAACGCGGAATGACCATCGTGATGATCACGCATTATATGGAAGAGGCGGCGCAGGCCGACCGCGTGGTGGTCATGGAGCACGGGCATGTGGCGCTCGAAGGCACGCCCGATGAGGTGCTCGTTCAGGCGCACGCGCTGGCGCACCTGAACCTTGACGTGCCGTTCGCAGCCCGCTTGTCGCTTGATCTGCGCCATGCGGGCATGGCCGTGCAGCCCACCGTGGACGCAGGGAAGCTGGCACGCGAGGTCCTGGCGCTCGGCAAGGCCGCCGGCATTTGCACCACCGCCGACGCGAACGCGGCAGCGCCCGATGCGGCCGACGCCGACGTCGACTTCCCCACCTGCGAGGGCGACGCCGACGCCCCGGCGCTCATCGAGTTCCAAGACGTCAGCTTCACCTACGACGCGGCCGAGGCAAAACGGCAACGCAAGCGCAAGCAGGCCCCTGCCGCCCGCCAGGCTAAATGGGGCAACAGCCCCGATAGCCTGTGGGCCGTACGCGACGTCTCGCTTCAAGTGCGCCGCGGCGAGTTCCTTGGCGTTGCCGGGCATACCGGCAGCGGCAAATCAACGCTCATCCAGCACATGAACGGCATCTTGAAACCCACCTCGGGGCGCGTGCTCGTCGACGGCACCGACATCGCCTCGAAGGGCGCCGAGTCGAAGGTGCGCGGATCGATCGGCGTGGTGTTCCAGTATCCCGAGCACCAGCTGTTCGCCGAAACCGTATACAAGGACGTCGCCTTCGGGCCGCGCAACCTGGGTCTTTCGGGCGAAGAGGTCGATGCGCTCGTGCGCAGCTCGCTCGATCGCGTGGGGCTTTCCTTCGACGAGCTGGCCGAGAAGAGCCCGTTCGAGCTTTCAGGCGGCCAGCAACGCCGCGTGGCATTCGCCGGCGTGCTTGCCATGGACCCGCAGGTACTCGTGCTCGATGAGCCGGCGGCGGGCCTGGACCCCGCCAGCAAACGCTCGTTTTTGCAGATGATCGCGCGCTTGCATGACCAGGGCCTCACCGTGGTCATGGTGTCGCACTGCATGGACGACCTTGCCGCCATGTGCGACCGCGTGGCCGTCATGAACGAGGGACGGCTGCTGGGTGTCGGCGCTCCCGAGCGCCTGTTCCTGCACGCGCGCAAGCTCAAGGACGTGGGCCTGGGAACCACCGAGCCGCAGGCGTTCGCGGAAGCGCTGCGCGCAGGCGGATGGCCCCTTGAGCAGGAGAAACTGTATACGGAGAAGGAGCTGGCAGGGATGATCGCCGCGGCTTGCGGCGCGGGCAGCGGCAACGCCGGCGAGGCCTCTTCTTCCCCGGCCGGCTCTGAAGGCCAGGTGGTCGAATGAACCCGGGCTTTTCCTTCGGCAGCTACGTTTCCGGCACCAGCTGCGTGCATCGGCTCGACCCGCGCACGAAGCTCATAGCGGGCTGCGCGTTCATCGTGGTGCTGCTGTGCGCGAAAACCGCGGCGGCCCTGGCGGTATGCGCGGCGTTCACGGCGCTTTGCTATGCGCTGGCGCAAATCCCGCCGAGCAAGGCGGCGCGGTCGCTGGCGCCGCTCATGGCCATCGTGGTCATCGTGGCGGTGCTGAACCTGTTCGTCACGCAAGGCGGCCAGGTGCTCGTCAACTGGGGCATTCTTCGCATCAGCGAGGCGGGCGTGCAAACCTGCCTGTTCATGGGCGCGCGCCTGACCATCATGATGCTGGGGATGAGCCTGATCACCCTGACCACCATGACCATCGACCTGACCGAGGCGTTCGAATGGGTTCTCAAGCCCTTCGCCCGCTTCGGCGTGCCCGCGCACGAGCTCGGCATGATCATGGGCATCGCGCTGCGCTTCATGCCGCAGTTCGCCAACGAGCTTGCCGTGGTCTACCATGCTCAGGTCAGCCGCGGCGCCCGTCTGTCGAACAGCCCCGCACGCGGCGTGCGTATGCTCACTTCGCTCATGGTACCCTTGTTCACCAGCGTGTTCCGTCACGCCGAAACGCTTTCGGCGGCTATGGATGCTCGCTGCTACCACGGTGGCGAAGGACGCACGCACCTGCATCCTCTTCGCTTCGCCCCGCGCGACGCCGCTGCCGCCGCATTCATGGCCGTTTTGGCGGGCTGCGTCGCAGCTATCGGCTACTTTCTATAACCGACCGGTTCCAAGACTAGGAGGATCACATGACCGGCAACGAGACCATCCTGCAGTATCTGACGAACGTCCCCGCGTGGTACCTGGCCACCAGCGTGAACGACCAGCCCCACGTGCGCCCGTTCAGCTTCGCCGCCGAGCAAGACGGCAAGATCTGGTTCGTCACCGCCACCACCAAGGACGTGTGGGAGGAGCTGCAGCAGAACCAGAAGTTCGAGGCATCCAGCTGGTGGCCCGGCCATGGCTGGCTGATTCTGCGCGGCAAGGCCGGTCTTGAGGACAAGGCCAACGCCGACATGCGCTACGCCGGCTACGCTCACCTGTGCAGCCTGGGCGAGAGCTACGACGGCCCCGACGACCCCACGCTGGTGTTCTTCAGCGTCGAGGAGCCCGAGGCATGGGTCTGCAACCACGAGGAGTGGAAGCCGATCGAGCTGTAGCGACATCTGCATATAATCAAAAACAAGAAGGGCACGGCTTCGCGCCGTACCCTTCCTTTTACGTACCGTTCAACGAATCGATAGTGTCTACTCGAAGTCGTACAGGTCCTTGGCGGCCTGCTTGAAGTCCTCGTAGACTTCCTGCGCGATAGCCTGGTCCTCGACCAACTCGAATGCGGCAGGCTGGCCATCTTCGTCGAGCTCGGTCACCTCAAGCGGGATGATCTCGCCCGAGCTGCATGCCGGGCTATCCTCGGTGACCGGGAAGAAGAAGCCGTAGCGACGGCCCTCGTGCAGGATCAAGCCAAGGAATTCAAGGTCGATCTGATCACCCTTCTCGTCCTGGAACGTAAGGGTGATGCCCTCCTCGGTGGGCGGACAGAAATTCGGGGCGCTTCCTTCGCGCATGGCAACTCCTTTTAACATGGCCGATATTGCTTGCAGCCGATTCCTCCATAGCCTGCGTGCATGGATTCACGTTGTTTCCTCAGCGTATCACAATAGGTTGCAATGCGCTCGTTGACCTCCCGCAATCTATCCGACTGCTATACTACTGAACAGTGAAACAACGGCGCAAGCACCTGTGTGCCAAGCACATTGCCGCAGGACAGCGCTCTGTTTAGGTTACCCGTGCAAGGAGGATCGAACATGTTCCCGATGATGGATCCCGAGAAGATGAAACCCATGGAAGAAGACGAAGCCGTGAAGAAGATGGCCAACATCGGCGCCATCATGGAAGGCGCCGGCGCCAGCTTCGGCGAGGAGGATATGAGGCTGTTCCGCGATGCCTTCGCCGGCACCAGCTCCATCGAAGAGCAGATGGAAGCCATCATCTCCCGCTACAGCAGCCTTGGCGAGGATGACGAGGAAGAGGACGATGACGACGACGGCGAGATCCGCCTGAGCGACCTGGACTTCGGCTTCTAATCTCGACGAGCCGACACGCGCCTTCGGACGCTTACCAGTCCAATCGAATCAAGCCCGGCTCCTGACCGCAAAACGCGATCAGGAGCCGGGCTTTTTGCATGAAAAGGAATCTCATGCGCACCCGCGTTTAAGCGCGGGTTCCGAGACGCCTGATACCACCGATGAGGCGCAAACCCGTACAGCACGAGCGCGACGCTTCTCCATTCTGACCCGCGTCGCATTCGCGCAAAACCGCCGAGATACCCAATGTGAAGCACCAGGAGCCAAGCGCCGGCAAACAATCTCAAACAGCAAAACGGGCCGCCCGTTTCCGAGCGGCCCGAGTCAGCTAGCCGATGTTAGCCTTGAACCTTCTTGCGCTTCTTCTTGGAGCGGTTTTGCGCCTTAGCAGGCTTGCTCGCAGCCTGCTGACCCTGCGAAGCAGCGGGCACCGCGGCGGGCGCGTCCTGGCCGGCACCATCCGCTACCGCATCCGTAGCAGCGACGGCAGCAGCGGTAGCGCCGGCAGCCGCCTGCGGCAGGCGGTTCAGGAACCAACGCTGGATGTCCGCGCCGTACTTCTTCTGCAGTTTCGCGAACTGCGGCTCGCGCGTCTTCCACATCACGTAGATGGGCGTTGCGATGGCGTAGGACGAGTAGCAGCCGCACACCAGGCCCACGGTCATGGCCAGGGCGAAGTCGCGCAGCGTCTCGCCGCCGAAGATGAGCATGGCCGCAACCGGGATAAGCGAGGTGATGGAGGTGTTGAGCGAACGCACCAGAACCTCGTTGACGGAGTGGTTCGCCATGGTTGCGAACGTGCACTTCGGCGAATCGCCCTTCATGTTCTCGTTGATGCGATGGAACACGACCACCGTGTCGTAGAGCGAGTAGCCCAGGATGGTGAGCAGCGCGGCGATGGTATTCGGCGTGACCTCGCGGCCCACGAGCACGTACACGCCCAGCACGATGACCAGGTCGTGCAGCAAGGCGATAACCGCCGACACGCCCATCTTCGGATCGCGGAAGCGCACCGAGATGTAGGCGATGATGAGCAGCAGCGACACGAAGAACGCGATGCAGGAGCTTTGGATGACGCTGGCGCCCCAGTCCGGGCCGATGGTGGTCACCTCGAAGCTTTCCGCATCCCAACCGAACTGGTCGGCAACCTTGTTGGCCGCCGCGGCCGCGCTTTCCGCCGACGTATCGGTGGTGCGCACAAGGAAGCCCGCCTGGCCATCGGAGTCGGTGGTCTGCACCACGGCGTCGGGCTCGCCGGCATCGGCGAAGGCCGAGCGCACCTGCTCGGTGGTGGCGTCGTTGCCGCCCTGATGGAACGTGACCGAGGTGCCGCCCACGAACTCGATGCCGAAGTTCACGCCGCGCACGCCGACGAGCGCCACGACCAGCACGACCGCCACGGCCGCGACGGACAGGAACACCTTGCGATAACCCAGCAGGTTGATGTCGAGCTTGATGAAGCGGCCGCGCACGTCATGACGCGAGGACGCGGGCTTCTCGCCCTGGAAGTACGGGGCGGCCTCCTTGCAGTCCTTCACGCCCCAGAATCCGGGGTGCTTGGCGATGCACTTCGGCGCCAGCAAGCGGATGATGGGCGCCTTGAACAGCAGCATCATGACGATGTCGCAGATGATGCCGAGCGCCAGCGTCAGGCCGAAGCCCTTGACCGAGGCGCTTGCCAGGAAGAACAGCGTGAGCGCCGAGACCATGGTGACCAGGTCGGCGTCGATGGACGTGAGGATGCCATGGCGCACGCCGGTGACGGAGGCGGCTCGGACGCTGCGGCCCATGCGGATCTCCTCGCGGAAGCGCTCAAGGGTAAGGATGGAGGAGTCGGCCGCCATGCCGATGGTCAGCACGACGCCGGCGATGCCGGCCATGGACAGGCTGAACAGGCCGAAGTGCGAAAGCAGGGCTAAAATGCCCAGGTACAGCACGGCGAATACGGCCATGGCCGCCGCGGTGATCAGGCCCAGACCCTGGTAGAACACCAGCAGGTACAGCATGACCAGCGCAAGGCCGATGGCGGCAACCAGCACGCCGGAGGTAAGCGCATCCTGGCCGAGCGTCGGGCCGACCACCTGGGACTGCGCGTACTCGAAGCTCACGGGCAGCGAGCCGGACTCGAGCACCGTCTCCATGGAGGAGGCGGCTTCCTTGTCGTAACCGCCGGTGATGGACACCTGGCCGCCGGTGATCTCGGACTGCACGGCCGGTGCGGACTGCACTTCGCCGTCAAGGATGATGACGATCTTTCCCTTGGTGCTTGCCAGGTCCTTCGTGGCGTCGGCGAACGCCTTCGTGCCCTCGGAATCAAGGGAGACGTTGACCGAGTAGTCGGTGCCGGTCTCGGAAGCGCGGCCGATGTCGACCTTCGTGATGTTGCTGCCGGTGATCAGCGGCGTGTACGTGCCCTCTTCCACCTTCAGGTGCTCGGTCTTGCCCGAAGGCAGCTTGTTGCCGAAGTCGTCGGTGATGGTGCTATTGGCGCCGTACTGCCCGTTCTCGATTTTGGTCTTGACGTCCTCATCGGTGAACGAATCCAGGCGCGCGAACTCCAGCTTGCCGGTTTTGCCGATGGTGGACAGCGCCGTCTCCGTATCGGAAAGGCCGGGGATCTGCACGAGGATCTGGTCGGAGCCCTGCAGCTGCACCACGGCCTCGGAGGCGCCGAGCGCGTTGACGCGCTGCTCGATGATGGCGCGCGACTTCTCCATGTCCTCGGAGGTCACCGCGTCGCCGTCGGTGCTTTTCGCCGACAGCACCACCGACAGGCCGCCTTGGATGTCCAGGCCCTGGTTGATCTTGTCCTGCGGAGGGGTGAACATGAAGATGGACCCCAGCACCAAGACGGTGGTCAGCACCAACAGCCATACGTTGCGGCGGTTGGCGTTGCCGCCCTTCTTCTTGGCCTTGGCGTTTTGCGCTTTCGCCATGCGAGCTTCTCCTAGCCTTGTAAACCATAGGACGGCCCTGCCGGGCCGTCCCTTCCGTGGCGGCGGCGACCGCCGCCATATATACCCTAACTTTCGCATTTTCCCACAATCGAGGAGAATGCGAAAGCACCAAGAAGCGGGAATCTGCCCGAGCCTTATATTAGTAGTCCTTAGCGGCCGGGCTGTTCATCCACTCCTCGTAGAACTGCTCGTACTCGCCCGCCAGCACGGCCTCGCGGGCACGGCGCATGAGGTCGAGCAGGAAGTGCAGGTTGTGCACCGACAGCAGGATGGCGCCGAGCATCTCGTTCTGCTTCACCAGGTGGCGCAGATAGGCTCGCGTATAGTTCTGGCACGTCGGACAGGTGCAGCTGTGGTCGAGCGGCGTGAAGTCGCGTGTGAACTTCGCGTTGCGCATGTTCATGCGGCCCGTGCTGGAGAACGCCGTGCCCATGCGCGCGGTGCGGGTGGGCAGCACGCAGTCGAACATGTCGACGCCCTCGCGCACAGCGCGCACGAGCGTGGTGGGGTTGCCCACGCCCATCAGATAGCGCGGACGGTCCTCGGGGCATGCGCGGGCCACCTGGCCGAGCGTCTCGAACATGGTCTCGTGGTCTTCGCCCACCGAATAGCCGCCGATGCCGAAGCCGCCGAAGCGGCGACCGCCCGCGGCCAGGCTCTCGTCCTCGATCTCCCGCAGACGGCGGATGCTCTCCAGGCGCAGGTCGAGCTCCATGCCGCCCTGCACGATGCCGAACAGCGTTTGATCAGGGCGTTTGTGCGCCGCCAAGCAGCGACGCGCCCAGTTCGCCGACAGGTCCACGGCGTTGGCCACGAAGCTGCGCTCGGCCGGGTACGGCGTGCACTGATCGAGCTGCATGGCGATGTCGGCGCCGATCTGCTCCTGGATGCGCATGTTGGACTCGGGCGTCCAGCGCACATAGCTTCCGTCGTAGATGCTGCGGAAGGTCAGGCCGTCGGCATCGAGCTTCAGCGTGTCAGCCAGGGAGAACACCTGGAATCCGCCCGAGTCGGTGAGCATGGGGCCGTCGTAGTTCATGAACTTGTGCACACCGCCGGCCTCTTCCACCAAATCGGCGCCGGGGCGCAAAGACAGATGGTAGGTGTTCGCGAGCACCACCTGGCTGTTCAGCTGGTGAAGCTGATCGACCGTGATGCCCTTGACCGTGGCCGACGTGCCGACGGGCATGAACATGGGGGTATGGAAAGTGCCGTGCGCGGTTTCGTACGAAAGCGCGCGGGCATGGCCGCAAGTGGCCTCGATAGTGCAGTCGAACAGGGCCATGGGCTACTCCTCCATCCCGTTGATGACGAAATCGGTGCCGCCGGAGCGGCCCGCCTCCTCGAGCGTTTTCGCGCCGCCGGCCTGGCCGTCGGCGATGCCGCACGCCGCAAGCACGCGCTCGCGCACGGCGGCGGGCACGATGGCGTCGCTGACGCCCTGCGCCGGATCGGCGCATTCGGGCAGGGAATCCACCCAGTCCGCGAACTTCTCCATAGACCCGTGGCGCACGCTGAACACCTCGAAGCCGACGGGGTCGATCAGGAAATCGGTGACCAGGAAGCCCTCGCAGCCCAGCTGGCATGCGGCCAGGTCCTCCTTGGTGTTGTTGCCGACCATGAGCACATCGCGGCCTTCGACGCCCGCAGCGGCAAGGTTTTCCGCATAGTAGTCGGGCTTGGGCTTGACGGCGGTAGAGTTCTCGAACGTGGTGATGCGCGAGAACACCGCCGGGTCGATGCCTGCCCAACGCAAGCGCCACTCCACGGCACGGCGAGGGAACATCGGCATGGTTGCCAGCACCAGCGGATAGCCCTTGGCGACAAGCGCCTCGATGGCGCGCGCGGCGGCGGGATTCGGCTGAACATCGGCGCCCAGCTCGCCAAACTCGTTCTCATAGAAATCGCCGATGGCAGCTTGCAGCGTCTCGGCCGTAACGCCCTCGGGCATGTCGATGCAAGCCAGAAACTCGGGCCAGAACGACTCGGCGTTCGCGTGGCCGGAATCGTTGGTGGCCATGGCGGTGATGCCGCGCTTCATGCCGGCCATGAACTGATCGGGGGCGATGCCCATGCGCGCGACGTAGCCGCCGAGCGCACGGAAGTAGCTCTTCATGAAGACGTCGACGTCCATGGGCAGCAGCGTGCCGTCAAGATCGAAGAAGACGGCGCGGAAGGTTCGTTTCTCCATATATCATGCCTTTCTGCAGATTGCCGCAGGTGGGGATAGTTTTTGTCTGCGTGGTAGTATAGGGGAAGCGCCGCGCCGGCGGCGAAATGCCCATCGAAAAAGGAGTTCGCGAATGAAGTTGTTGCTGCATGCGTGCTGCGGGCCGTGCTCGCTCGAGCCGACGCGCCTGTTGAAGGCCGCGGGGCACGACATCACCATTTACTATGCGAACTCGAACATCCACCCCGCCGAGGAATACGAGCACCGGCTGGCAACGCTGCGCGCATGGGCCGCGGATGCGGGGTTCGAAGTGCTGGAAGGCCCGTACAACCCGGCAACGTGGGAAGCGTGCGCGGGCCGCATCGGGGACGCCGCAATCGCCGAAGTCGAGCAGGCACGGGCGAAGGCTGACGTGGAAGGCGAGTGCGCCGGCGAACGCGAGGGAGAAATCGAGGGCCCGAACGAAGCCTCTAACAACCGGTGTAAGCCGGTGACCGATACGAATCACGAAGCTGCATCACCTGATGGCGCTCCCCTTTCTGCAAGCTCTGCGAGCAGCGCCGCCCCCCGCGCCGCCGTGCTGTCGGTCGATCCCGCGCGCAGGGAGGCTCGTTGCCGTGCCTGCTATCGCCTTCGCCTGGAGGAAACCGCGCGAGTAGCCGCAGAACGCGGCTTCGAGGGCATCGGCACCACGCTTTCGGTGAGCCCCTATCAATATACGCAGGTCATTCGCGAGGAAGTCGAGCGCGCGGCGACACAAGCCGGGGTCGCGCCCGTGTTCGAGGACTTCCGCCCCTACTACGACGAAGCCACGCGCGAAAGCCGCGAGCTGGGAATGTACCGGCAAAACTTCTGCGGCTGCCGCATCAGCGACCTGGAAGCAGCCGCCGAACGCGCCGAGCGCAAGGAGCAGCGCGCCGCCGCAAAAGCCGCCGAACGCGCGGCCCACGCCGACGAGCGCGCCGCCGAGGAAGCCGCACGCGCAGCTCACAAAGCCGAGCGCGCAGCCTACGACAAGAAGCAGGCACGCAAGCGCGCTATCCTGAAAGCCCTACGCGAACAGGGGAAATAGTGGCTAGACTCCATCTGTCCGACGAATACGCCCTACCCCTGCTGGCACACTGCACCCGCAAAAGCAAAACAGCGGGCGAAGAGCTTGCGCCTGCATCCCAAAGCAAGGAACCCGGCGCCCTCACTCGGTTTCCGCATCGCGCTTCGCCCCGAGCAAATAAGAATGCCTTCCGTTTCTCGTTACCCGAGAAACGGAAGGCATTCGATCAAACCCCTGCAACATGGCCTTGGTATACGACGCGGATTTCGAACGCGTAAGGCCCTTTCGCTAACCTCTTCCCTCTTAAGCGGATGCTAGCGGATGAACATAGCATCGCCGAACGACAGCATGCGGTAGCGCTCCGCGATGGCATGCTGATACGCATTCATGATGTTCTCGCGGGTGCTGAACGCGCTGACCAGCATCATGAGCGTGCTGCGCGGCACGTGGAAGTTCGTGACCAGGGCGTCCACCACGTGGAACGTGCTGCCCGGCAGCAGATACAGGCTGGTGGCATCGCGGTCGCGCGCGGTGATGGCGCCGGCGCCGTCGTCGGCCGACGGATCCCAAGCGCTTTCCAAGCTGCGCACGCTGGTGGTGCCCACGGCAACCACGCGGCCGCCGTTGGCGTGCGTGCGATTGATGGCGTCGACCGTCTTCTGCGGCACCGTATAGAACTCGGTATGCATCTTATGGGCCAGCGGGTCTTCCTCATCCACGATGCGGAACGTGTCCAGGCCCACCTCAAGCTCGACGGTTTCCCAATCGATGCCCTTCTCGCGCAGGCGCTCGATCAGCTCGGGCGTGAAATGCAGGCCGGCCGTAGGGGCCGCCGCCGAGCTTTCGCGACGCGAATACACCGTTTGGTACAACTCCTCATCGCCAGCATAGTGCTTGATGTAAGGCGGTAGCGGCGTATGCCCCACCGCGTGAAGCGCTTCGTCAAGCGAGGGGTACGTGGTGGTCAGACGAGCCACGCGCTCGCCGCGCTGGGCGCCCTCGGCCCAGTCGACAATCTCGGCGGACAGCGCAACGTTGCCTTCGCCATCCGTGAAATCCACCACCGCGCCGCTGCCGGGCTTCAAACGCTTGCCCGGACGCACGAGTACCTCCCAGATGGCCTGCTGGTTTTCGCCGGGAACAGGCTGGCCGGGGATATGGGGCACGTCAGCATACGGCTGCGCCTTCGAACCCACAAGCTGGCGAAGCAGGAACACCTCGGACTGCCCGCCTGTGCCGCGCTTCGCGCCGAGCAGGCGCGCCGGCAAAACGCGCGTTTCGTTCGCCACCAGCAGATCGCCGGGTTCCAGATAATCGATGATGTCGCGGAAGATCCGGTCCTCGATCGCGCCGGTTTCGCGGTCCATGACCAGCATGCGGCACGCATCGCGCACCGCCGCCGGCTCCTGCGCGATGAGCTCCTGGGGAAGATCGTAATCGAAATCGCTCGTTTTCATCGAGATGCTCCTTGTCGCACGCCCGGCATCCTGCGCCGGACATATAAAAGGCCGCGCCGCGCGCAGCCGAATAGCTTTCGAACAGGCAGATTATACGCCAGCCAGATGGTTTTTCGCGCATGTGCGAAAAGTCCGCATGCACTGCGCAGCAAGCTGACCGTGATTCGCTCTGAAGGAAGAAGCCGTTGCGCACCGCGCATCCTAAAACAACAGCACGGGAACCGTTCTACCTCCCATCCAACGCCGACACCGCCACCGTTGCGACGCAAATAAGCGCGGGGCGAAACCGGTTTCCCGGATTCACCCCGTGAAGTTCGTTAATCAACCTTGTAGCTAGGCATATGACACGTTGAAAAGAGAAGGCTCCGCTTGCGTCGTGGGCCTAAAGCATGCGTCTGACCAGGCGTTTTAAACGTTAAACTTGAAATGCATAACGTCGCCGTCCTGCACCACGTACTCCTTGCCTTCCTGACGCAGCTTGCCGGCGTTGCGGCAACCCAGCTCGCCACCCAGCTCCACGTAGTCGGAATACGAAGCGGTTTCCGCCTTGATGAAGCCGCGCTCGAAGTCGGAGTGAATGACGCCAGCTGCCTGCGGGGCCTTCGCGCCGATGGGAATGGTCCAAGCGCGCGTTTCCGTTTCGCCGCTGGTAAAATAGCTCTGCAGGCCCAGCAGCTTGTAGGCGCTGCGCACCAGGCGCGCCAAGCCGGACTCCTCAAGGCCCATGGCCTCCAGGTACTCCTTCGCCTCGGCGGGATCGAGCTCGGCCAGGTCGGCCTCGACCTTTGCGGAGATCGGCACCGGCTGGCAGCCGTCGATTTCGGCCAGATCGGCATCAAGCGCGTCCTCGTCCACGTTGGCGATGTAGAGGATGGGCTTCATGGTAAGCAGGTGCAGGTCATAGATGGCAGCCTGCTCGTCCTCGTCCAGGTTCAGCGTGCGGGCGCGGTGGCCTTCGTTCAAGCCCTCGAGCACCTTCTTTGCAACCTCGAGCTTCTTCACGCCCGCCTTATCGCGCTTCGCTTCCTTCTCAAGACGCGGGATGGCCTTGTCAAGCGTGCCCATGTCGGCCAGGATCAGCTCGGTCTTGATGGTTTCAACGTCCGAGCTGGGGTTCACGCGGCCATCGACGTGCACGACGTCCGGGTCGCTGAAGAAGCGCACGACTTCACAGATGGCATCGGTTTCGCGGATGTTCGCAAGGAATTGGTTGCCCAGGCCCTCGCCCTGGCTGGCGCCCGCCACCAGACCGGCGATGTCGACGAACTCGACCGTTGCGGGAACGATCTTGGCAGGATGGTCGATTTCGGCCAGCTTCTCCAGACGATCGTCGGGAACGGGGACGATGCCGACGTTGGGCTCGATGGTGGCGAAGGGGTAATTGGCTGCCAAACCGCCCTTGTTCGTGAGGGCCGTGAACAGCGTGGACTTGCCCACGTTGGGCAGACCCACGATACCGATGGAAAGCGACATGCTGAAACTTCCTTAACTAGTGAATACACGTGTTTTCATGATACCGCAAACAACGCCCCAGCGCGATGCCCCGCCGAATGCACGCCCAAACCGACCAGAGCAACCCCCTTGCAACAGTTGTGTCACAATGCGGCGCAAACGATTGCGCCGCCGCGCGTTTGTCCATACCATCAATAGACGGAAGCCAAAGGCACCGCGCGCACGGGCGCTGCGGGCCATCACAGCGAGAGGGGTTTCTCATGAGCAAGTACGAAGGAACGCAAACCGAGAAGAATCTGCAGGCCGCCTTCGCCGGCGAGTCGCAGGCAACGAACAAGTACACCTATTTCGCGTCAGTGGCGAAGAAGGAAGGCTTCGAGCAGATCGCCGAGATCTTCCGCAAAACGTCGGCAAACGAGCAGTACCACGCCAAGATGTGGCTGCGCGAGCTTCAGGGCATCGGCTCCACGGCGGAGAACCTCGAGGATGCCGCAAACGGCGAGAACTTCGAGTGGACCGACATGTACGAGGGCTTCGCGAAGACGGCCGAGGAGGAAGGCTTCCCCGAGCTTGCCGAGAAGTTCCGCCAGGTCGGCGCCATCGAGAAGCATCACGAAGAGCGCTACCGCGCGCTGCTGCATAACGTGGAGACCGCTCAGGTGTTCGAGAAGAGCGAGGTCAAGGTGTGGGAGTGCCGCAACTGCGGCCACATCGTCGTAGGCACCAAGGCCCCCGACGTTTGCCCCGTATGCAACCACCCGCAGGCATACTTCGAGATCAACGCCGAGAATTACTAGGAAGTATGCGCAACACCGGCATCCGCTTGAGCTAGGAAAACAACCGCCAGAAGAACGGCGAGCACAGCGTAAGCGGCCGATTTCGAAGCATTTAGGATACGCGAAGGATAAGTTGCACGAGGCTGTCCGTCCCGCGCAATCCCGCCGAACGCAAAAACGGGGAAAGCAGGAGCTCCTGCTTTCCCCGTTATCGTTTGCATCAAGCCATACAGCTGACGACTAGTCGACGTCGATCTTGCAGACCCAGCCGTGCTTGTCTTCCAGGTTGCCATCCTGGATGCCGGTGAGGGTCTCGCGCAGCTGCTTCATAACCGGGCCGATCTCGGTGCAGCCAGCCGGGAAGACGACCTCCTGGTCGGCACCGTTGACCTTGTTGTCGATCTGGCCGACCGGGCTGATGACAGCCGCGGTGCCGCACAGGCCGCACTCGACGAACTCGCCGCCGGCAACCTCTTCCCACGTGACATAGCGCTCGTCGACGGTCATGCCCAGGTCCTGGGCAACCTGCACCAGGCTGCGGCGGGTAATGGAGGGCAGGATGGAGTCGGTATGGGACTTCGGAACCACCAGCGTGCCGTCCTCCTTCACGAACAGCACGTTCGCGCCGCCGGTCTCCTCGATGTAGGTGCGGCTTTGCGAATCCAGGTAAATGTTCTCAGCGTAGCCGTTACGATGCGCCTCCATGGTCGGGCGCAACGACATGGCGTAGTTCAAACCGGCCTTGATGTTGCCGGTGCCGTGCGGCGCGGCGCGGTCGTATTCGGACACGCGCAGCTTGATCGGCTTCAGGCCGCCCTTGAAGTACGGGCCGACGGGCGTGACCAGGATGCGGAACGTGTACTCGGGAGCCGGAGCCACGCCGATGACCTCGCCGGAGCCGATCATGAACGGGCGCACGTACAGCGTGGCGCCGGAGCCAAACGGCGGCACCCACGCAGCGTTCGCCTTCACAACTTCCTTAACGGCCTCGACGAAGCGATCCTTCGGAAAGCCCGGCATCTCAAGACGCTCAGCGGAATCGAACATGCGGCTTGCATTCATGTCCGGACGGAAGCAAACGATGGAACCCTCTTCGGTGGTGTAAGCCTTCAGACCCTCGAACACTTCCTGGCAATAATGGAAAATGCCGGCGCACTCGGAAAGATGCAGGTCGTGGTCGGTGGTCAAACCGCCCTCGTCCCACTCGCCATCCTTCCAATGAGCTTCGTAGCTGTAGTCGGTCTGATGGTAGCCGAAATCAAGGCTGCCCCAGTCAAGATCCTTCTTCTCGACCATCGTGATGCTCCTTCGTGAGAGGGCGTTGCGCGCCCAACGTGCAAATAACGCTTGCCGAATACCTTACACCCAAAACAGAGGGAAAATGGGGAACATCCAGCCCTACGGCAGGCTGAAAGGACGCAACCACGTAGGAATTTACCTGTTCGAAACAATCAACGAGCAGGTCTTCTCGGCAAGCGCGGACTGCATTGAAAACGCTGCAGTCAGGCAATCGATGCAGCGCCACTCCTTTCCCGTCATAGAGAACGACGCAACACGCTATTCACCTCCTGCCGCAAAGCGGAGAGCCATTGCGCCCGACAGCTCATGCAACAACTCTCAGCGCAAACCGCGCTTGGAGGTGCCGTCAGCAGCCATTCCTCGGCCACCACGACCAACCCCTTCCCCCACATGCGCAAAACCATCTACTTCCCGCCATCCAAGAAGCACCGAATGCATCGCAGAGAGGCTCGCGCACAAGCAAGCGCCATATCACCCCATACAAGTCTACGAGCCCTGGCACGAACCGCGCATGACCCTAGACGAGAGGCGGCTATCTAAAAAGCAAGAGGCCGCCGACAAGCATCGACGACCTCTTGAAAATTCGCTAGCTAACTCACAGCGCTAGATGCCTATACGAACAGCCCGCTACATGCTGAACAAACCGAACTGCGCAGCAACATAAGCAACCAAGATGACCACCAGCAGCACAGGCGCAATGAACTTCACCATGACGGTGAACATCTTCTCCGCCTTGAACGGACCGGAGGATTTCACCTCGTCGATAATCGCCTTAGGCTTGATGATCCAGCCGACGAACACGCATGCCATCAAAGCGGCAATCGGCATCATCACGGAGTTGGAGATGAAGTCCAGGAAGTCCAGAATAGTGCTGCCCGGTCCCAGCGGCTCGATGAACGCCAACTGGCAGTAACCCATGTTCACGATCATGGCCATCACAAAGATGAACGCCATGGAAACGATGAGCGCCTTTTTACGCGTGATGTGCGCGGAGTCCTGAACGATGGACACGCAGGTTTCGGTGAGCGAGATGGAACTGGTCAATGCCGCGAACACCACGAGCAGGAAGAACAGGAAGCCCATGATCGAAGCGATGCCGCCCATCTGGTCAAACACGGTCGGCAAGATCACGAACATCAGCGACGGGCCGGACTTCGAAGCAACGGCCTCGGCAGAACCCATAGCCACAAACGCAGCAGGCACGATCATCAAACCAGCCAGGAACGCATAGCCGGTATCGAACAGCTCGATACGACGCACGGACTGCTCAAGGTTGTCGGACTTCTGCATGTAGGAGCCATACGTGATCATGATGCCCATGGCCAGCGACAGGCTGTAGAACATCTGACCAAGTGCGGCAATGACCAGCTCAACGCTGAACTTGCTGAAGTCAGGCGTCAGATAATATGCCAAGCCATCAATTGCACCAGGGAGCGTGAGCTCATAAATGCAGATGCCAGCCGTCATAATCAGCAGCACAGGCATAAGGATGCGATTTGCACGCTCGATGCCGTTCTTCACGCCCAGCGCCACAATAGCGAACACGATCAGCAGGAAGGCAATAGCCCAGATGAAGCTCTCGCCACCACCGCCGATGAAGTTGGTGAAGTACGTACCGCCATCAGCAAGCGCCGCAGAGCCATCGATAAGGTACGCACCAGCGTACTTGAGTACCCAACCACCGATGATGCAGTAATAAGGCACGATAATAAACGGAATCGCGGAAGTGAAGATGCCAATAAAGGCGTATTTCTTCCCGAAAG
>OLNK01001163.1_pt1 | contig 22140 bp, 20 predicted proteins | sample 1672791 | NCBI WGS metagenome assembly OLNK01 (sample SAMEA3136724, study PRJEB25190) | human gut metagenome | biome: human gut; feature: human-associated habitat; material: faeces | place: Austria | collected 2013 | reverse complement strand
GTTTGTGTGACAACTCTGACAATGGGTTGTGCTGGTCCATGAACTGTGACAACTGTGAAGAACCGAAGAATTCTTTAACAGCTGCAGTTACAGGACGAATATTGATGATTTGTTGTGGTGTCAAGGCTTCATTATCTTGAACTGACATACGTTCACGCACGTTTCGTTCCATACGAGCCAAACCAATACGGAATTGGTTAGCAAGCAATTCACCAACGGCACGGACACGACGGTTACCAAGGTGGTCGATATCATCTACTTTACCGATACCTTCAGCAAGGTTGAGGAAGTAGCTCATTTCAGCCAAGATATCCGCTGTTGTCAAAGCACGAACTTTATCATCTGGATTGGCATTACCAACAATTGTAACCACACGATCTGGATCATTTGGTGCAACGACCTTGAATTTTTGAAGAACAACAGGTTCTGTAACCACTGCATAATCGTTTGGTGTGTATACAAATTTGTTCAAATCACCGTCCAAGTGTTCTGCGATTGAATCAATCACATCACGTGTCATTTCAGTCCCAGCTTCAACAAGGATTTCACCTGTTTCAGGATCTACCAAGTTTTCAGCAATTGTTTGTCCCAAAAGACGTGTCTTGATGTTAAGTTTTTTGTTAAGTTTGTAACGACCAACAGCAGCCAAGTCGTAACGACGTGGATCAAAGAAACGAGCTACAAGCAAGCTACGTGAGCTGTCAGCAGTTTTTGGTTCACCTGGACGAAGTCTTTCATAAATTTCTTTAAGCGCTTCATCAGTACGTGAATCTGCTGGATTTTTGTGGATATCTTTTTCAATAGTGTTACGAACCAACTCGCTATCACCAAAGATATCAACAATTTCGTCATCACCTGAGAATCCAAGTGCACGCACAAGCGTTGTAAATGGAATCTTACGCGTACGGTCGATACGAGTGTAGGCGATGTCTTTTGAATCAGTTTCAAGCTCAAGCCATGCCCCACGGTTAGGAATAACTGTTGATCCGTAACCCACTTTACCGTTTTTATCGACCTTATCGTTAAAGTAAACACCAGGTGAGCGCACCAACTGAGAAACGATAATACGTTCACCACCATTGATGATAAAAGTACCCATCTCAGTCATAATTGGGAAATCTCCGAAGAAGACTTCCTGAGTTTTGATTTCACCAGTTTCTTTGTTAATAAGACGGAAAGTCACAAAGATTGGTGCTGAGTATGATGCATCATGGATACGAGCTTCTTCAAGTGTATACTTAGGTTCCTTCAATTCGTAACCAACAAATTCCAATTCCATGGTGTCTGTGAAGTTTGAAATAGGAAGTACATCCTCAAAAACCTCTTTAAGACCAGTATCTAAGAATTCTTTGAATGAATCCGTTTGGATTTCAATCAAGTTTGGTAAACCAAGAACTTCTTTGATTCTTGAAAAACTACGACGGGTACGATGCTTCCCGTATTGAACGTCATGTCCTGCCAAGTCTTCTACTCCTTTTCTACATTTGAGACCTGCTTTGCAAGTCGTGCACTTTAAATATTTGTCTCCTGTCTTTTTTGGTTGCTTGTCCCGATAACAAGTGATAGATATTAACATCGACTTATCGGATTAACAATAAGCGATAACTTTAATATGTGAATTTTTAGAACTTTTAAATATTCATTACAAAATCCAAAAACCCTAAAAATAAGCACAAAAATAGCAGCTAAATCTGACCGAAAAAACGTTGATTTAACTGCTGTATCTCTTGATTGGACAATATTTCAATCAAATAAGACGACAAATAGTTTTGTCTATATTGTACCTAAATTTTAACTATTTTGCAAGTATTATTTGAGACAGCCTAATGTTCTCCAAGAATACTAGACCAAGCTTTTTGGTAGTCACTATCCGTTCCACCAATGGCAAACTTGTAGATTGTATCGCCAGGTCCATTTTTAGCCCAATAACTATCAACCATTTCACCACTTACGGAGACATTACGGCCATTGACCGATACCGTTGCTGGCTTAAGGCCTGTCGACTTGAGCACACTTGCCTTAATGGCGCTTGAATCTATATTAAACTTATCTCCCGTTTTAAAAATACCTGGATTAGCATTATAGATGGCTGAAGTCAAACGAGCCATATATTGGGCATTGTAAGTGTAACCCATTTTAGAATTGGTAGGTGCATTGTCATCATAACCAGCCCAACCCCCAAGGGTAATGCCAGGCGTCGACACAACCAACCAAGCATCAGCAAAGTTATCAGTTGTCCCTGTTTTACCCATCCAGTCAGCTGAGGCCGCTGCACCATTGACATTTTTCAACTCCGAATAAAATTGGGTTGTCGCTCCCTTAACCACAACTTCTTTAAGTAAGTTATCCATAATGCTAGCCGTAGCCCTTGTAAAGACCTGAACCCCTTTAGATTTATGTTGATAAATAACCTCACCAGTGCTATCAGTAATACTATCAATCATATAACCTTTTTCATAAACACCGCCATTTGAAAGCATTTGATAGGCGTTTACCTGCTGAGCAACAGTAGTTTCAATCCCACCACCAAGGGGCAGACTCTCAATATTGTAGTTAGCAATCTTATAACCCATCTTGGTCATATAGCCCTCAACGTCAACATCATGATGTTGAAGCATTTGATAGGTCCAAAAGGCAGGAATATTCCACGATGTATTAAGCGCCTCTTGCAAATTCATCATGGCCGTTCCCTTATCGCCATCATGAAGAATCGGTGTCCCACCTGTAAAATTAGTTGGATAATTTGAAAGGATACTTGAGCTACCCATTAAACCTTGGTCAATGGCAATTCCATAAGCAATAATAGGCTTAATAGAAGATCCAGGAGAACGAGCAGTATCAAAGGCATGGTTATTCTGGTTATTCTCATAATTACGACCACCAACAAATCCTAAAATCGCTCCAGTCGCATTGTCCATGAGTACATTTCCAACTTCGACCCCGTTATTTCCACCCTGATCAAGTAGATCTCCATATTTGTTCGCAGTATCTTGCATCGCATGGTAGACAGCATTGTCAATTGTTGTCTTAACATGATAACCACCTGTTTGTAGCTCTCGGAGAGCCATCTCACGGTAGGCTTCCTTTGTCTTATCATTTTTCAAATCTTGACTTGATACCTTGTCACGCTTCACCAAATAATCATACATGATATCTTGAGCTTCAGACATGACTGAATAGTACAAATAGTCATGACTGACAGCATCTGGATTCTCACCAGCCTTGAAATCTTTAGTAACGTCATAACTCTTATAACTTTCGTATTGTGACTTATCTAGGTAACCGCCTCGATAGAGATTGTAGAGCACATCTTTCTGACGTGCCAAGCCATAGGAAAGATCTTTTTCATTTTTTAGTTGACCATCCGCAGTATAGGGTGAATAGACAATCGGGCTCTGTGGTAAACCTGCCAGATAAGCTGCCTGAGGAACTGTCAAATCTGCAGCAGAGACCCCAAAGATCCCTTGTGCAGCCTCTTCGATACCAGCAATATTTTTCCCCTTGTTGTTACGACCAAAAGGAGAAACATTCAGATAATCAGTTAAAATTTCATTTTTCGAAGCATGACGTTCCAGTTGTAGTGCATAGATAATCTCTGCCGCTTTACGTTTAAATGTTGGAGTATCTCCTGTAACCTGTTGTTTTATCAACTGCTGTGTTAGGGTTGAACCACCACTAGAGGAACCTACCCCCAAGACTGAGGATACCAAGGCTCTAAAGACAGCTTTTGGTACAACCCCCTTATGCTTATTGAAATTTTCATCCTCAGTAGCAATAATGGCATTTTTAACATTATTAGAAATTGCATCACTTTCAATAGGAGTTCTAAGCAGGTCCGTATCAATATCAGCAATCTTTTTAGAATCAGAATAACTCATCGAAGACACCAAACTAACCTCGCCAATCTGATTCAACAAGGTTTTATCCTTAATCAATGGAACAGACTGTATCTGACTGCCCAGATAACCCAAGCCAAGCCCAGCACCAAACAAGGTTAAGACGATAATGACCACATAAAAGAAATCAGACAAGAGCTTTAATGTCTTTAAAAAAACATCAGCCATGTCTAAGACTGTCACTCTGTCTTCAGGCGACTTCTCCGCTTGCTTACGATTCCACTTAGATCTAATTCCAGCCTTCCTTACTTTCAAAGATTTATCTCTTTTTTTAAAATTGAGGCCGGCAAACTTTTCACGAAAAACCTTCCCTAACCGTCTAAAATAATTTATTATTTTTTCAAAATTCATAGAAATACCTCAAGGCCTATTATAGCAAACTTTGACAAAGCTTGCATAGGGTTGCTTTCTTTTGGTATAATGGTGCAGAATATACTTTACTGGAGAATATCATGACAATTTTTGAAGAACTAAAAGCACGTGGCTTGATTTTTCAAACCACAGATGAAGAAGCCCTTGTAAAAGCCTTTGAAGAAGGGCCAGTCTCATTCTACACCGGTTATGACCCAACAGCAGACAGTCTCCACCTTGGACACCTCGTCGCTATCCTTACTAGTCGTCGCCTTCAATTGGCTGGCCACAAACCTTACGCCCTCGTTGGGGGTGCGACAGGTTTGATTGGTGACCCATCATTTAAAGATGCTGAGCGTAGCCTCCAAACCAAAGAAACCGTTGAAGGTTGGGTAGAAAAAATCCAAGGCCAACTCTCTCGCTTCCTTGATTTTGAAAATGGTGATAACAAAGCCGTTATGGTCAACAACTATGACTGGTTTGGTTCAGTTAGTTTCATCGATTTCTTGCGTGATGTCGGTAAATACTTCACAGTTAACTACATGATGAGCAAGGAATCTGTTAAGAAACGTATCGAAACAGGTATCTCTTACACTGAGTTCGCTTACCAAATTATGCAAGGTTACGACTTCTATGAACTCAATGCTAAATATGGCGTAACCCTACAAATTGGTGGTTCTGACCAATGGGGTAACATGACAGCAGGTACTGAGCTCTTGCGTCGTAAAGCGGACAAATCTGGACACGTAATCACAGTTCCACTTATCACAGATTCAACTGGTAAAAAATTCGGCAAATCTGAAGGCAACGCTGTCTGGCTTGACGCTACTAAGACAACACCTTACGAAATGTACCAATTCTGGCTTAACGTTATGGACGATGATGCCGTTCGTTTCTTGAAAATTTTCACTTTCTTGTCACTTGAAGAAATCGAAGAAATCGGTAAAGAATTTGACCAAGCTCGTCACCAACGTTTAGCACAAAAGGTTCTGGCTCGCGAAGTTGTTACTTTGGTTCACGGTAAAGAAGCCTACGAACAAGCTGTTCACATCACTGAACAACTCTTCGCTGGTAACCTTAAAGCTCTCTCAGCACGTGACCTTAAAGTTGCCCTCAATGGTGTCCCAACCTATGAGATTTCAGCAGATGAAAATCTTAACATTATTGAACTTCTCGTCAATGCTAAAATTTCACCATCTAAACGTCAAGCACGTGAAGACGTGCAAAACGGTGCTATCTATATCAACGGTGAACGCGTGCAAGACTTGGATTACACTCTTTCAGATACCGATAAGATTGACAATGAAATCACTGTTATCCGTCGCGGTAAGAAGAAAAACTTTGTTTTAACTTACTAATTTATGACCATTCTCACTCCCTAGTGGAGTGATTTTTTTTACACACAAAGCCATAAGCTTAACACCTAATCACTTTCTTAAGAACACAAAAAACCAGCACTAGGCTGGTTTTTGAGACTATCACATTAGTTATAGATTTTGAATGCATCATCGTCGTTTTGACCAACGAATGGCATTGCTTTACGCAATTCAGCACCAACTTTTTCGATTTCAAGGTTAGCAGCTTCTTCACGGTAAGCAGTAAGTTTTGGACGTCCAGCTTTGTAGTCGTTAACGAAGTCATTAGCGAATTTACCATTTTGGATATCAGCAAGAACTGCTTTCATGTTTTCTTTAACTTGTTCAGTGATAACACGTGGACCTGATACATAGTCACCGAATTCAGCAGTGTTAGAAATTGATTGACGCATTTTCTTGAATCCACCTTCGTAAATCAAGTCAACGATTAATTTCATTTCGTGAAGTACTTCAAAGTAAGCCAATTCTGGTGCATATCCAGCTTCAGTCAAGACTTCAAAACCAGTTTCGATAAGGGCAGTCAAACCACCACAAAGAACTGCTTGTTCACCAAACAAATCTTCTTCAGTTTCTTCTTTGTATGTTGTTTCAAGAAGACCTACACGTGCTGCACCAATACCTTTACACCAGTCCATAGCGATGTCTTTAGCGTTACCTGTGGCATCTTGGTATACTGCGTAAAGGGCAGGTACACCAAAACCTTCTTCAAATGTACGACGTACCAAGTGACCTGGTCCTTTAGGTGCACACATAAATACATCAACATCTGCTGGTACTTTAATAAATTCAAAGTGGATGTTGAAACCGTGAGCAAAACCAACAGCGTTACCAGCTTCAAGATTTGGAGCGATTTCTGCTTCGTAAAGTTCTTGTTGGATTTCGTCTGGAGCCAAAATCATGATAACATCAGCCAATTTAGTTGCTTCTGCTACTGTGTAAGTATCAAAACCATCTTCTTTAGCTTTATCAAATGATTTACCTGGACGAACACCGATGATAACATCGTGACCTGTATCACGCAAGTTTTGTGAGTGAGCGTGACCTTGTGAACCGTAACCGATAACGGCGATTTTTTTACCATCAAGTGCTGGTACTTTTACGTCTTTTTCATATTCCATTTGAACTGCCATAGTAGTATATCTCTTTTCTAAAATAATATTTAATTGCCTTTTTAAGGCTAGGTTAACAAATTTATAATGGATTTTTTAATCACGGGTAAATCCAGTAGCACCCGTACGAGCAATATTTTTGATACCGTAAGGTCGAATAACTCGTAGAAGCGCCTCACTCTTTTCAGCATCTCCAGTCATCTGGATAGTGATAGAGCTTGGTGCAACATCCACCACCGAAGCACGGAAAGGTTGAATGATTGCCAAGATTTCAGCACGTTTAGAAGTTGGTGCCGACACCTTAACCAAGATAACCTCACGTTCCAAGTGGGGTACATCAGTGATGTCACGAATGCGAATCACATCAATCTGACGATTAAGCTGTTTAATAATCTGCTCAACCTCATTATGAGAATTCACATCAATGATAATTGTAATACGTGAAACATCAGGATTTTCCGTTGCTCCAACGGAAATACTCTCAATATTGACCTGACGGCGTGAAAGCACTCCAGTGAAACGGTTAAGAACACCTGATCGGTTCTGAAGTTTAGCTGTTAACATTCTACGCATTGAACTTCACCCCCAACATTTCATGATTACTCTTACCAGCTGGAACAATTGGCAAAACATGCTCTTTACGAGAAATATCAACCTCGATGAACATTGGCACATCCTCTTTGATAACTTCCAAATCCTGATCAATCGTTTCTGGATTATCAAACTTATAAGACTTAATCCCATAAGCTTGAGCCATCAGTTGAAAATCAGGGAGAGCATTAAAGACAGACTCTGATGTACGCCCTTCGTAGAAGGACTCTTGCCATTGACGTACCATACCAAGTGAGTGGTTATTCAACATAACAACCTTGATTGACACCTTGTAAATATTTAAAATAGCCAATTCTTGGTTCGTCATTTGGAAACCACCATCACCAACAAAGAGGATAACTTCTTTATCAGGATTAGCAATTTTAGCACCAATTGCTGCTGGAACACCAAATCCCATAGTTCCAAGGCCACCTGATGTCACCAATTGACGCTCATTTTGATATGGATAATACTGAGCTGTCCACATTTGATGTTGCCCAACGTCAGTGACAACAACTGCATCACCATCGGTCAATTCACCGATACGCTCGATAACCGCCTGAGGCTGTACCATACGTTCTTTCTTATCGTAAGAACGTACACGCTCTTTATCTTTTTTGACTTTTTCAATCCATTTTTCAGTGTTATTCTTAACCACTGGTTCTGCTAAGAGCATTTCAAGAGCTTGCTTGGCATCACCAACAACTGGCAAATCTACCGCAATAATCTTGCCAATCTCAGCCGGATCCACATCAATATGAACAACCTTTGCATTCTTAGCAAATGTTTTTGGATTACCTGTCAAGCGGTCATCAAAACGACAACCTATGGCAATCATAAAGTCAGCATCAGTCATAGCAATATTAGCTGCATACGAACCGTGCATACCACCCATACCCAAAAAGAGGGGATGACTAGTAGCAATTGTTCCCTGACCTAGAAGACTTGTAACAACAGGAATTTGGTAGCGTTCTGCAAAAGCAACTAGCTCCTTAGCAGATTCAGAATAAGACACCCCACCTCCAGCTACAATAACCGGCTTCTTAGCTTTACCCAACTGTTTCAAGATTTTATTAATTTGCATCTCGTTTGGTCTTAGCGTCGGTTGGTAACTTGGAAGATTGATTTCAGGATCGTTGATGAAGGTAGTTTCCTTAGCTACAACATCTTTTGGAAGGTCTATAACAACCGGACCAGGACGTCCTGTCGTTGCGATATGAACCGCTTCTCGAATAATACGAGGAATATCAGCCGTATCACGAATCTGGTAGTTGTATTTGGTAATTGGCATGGTAATTCCGACAATGTCAGCTTCTTGGAAGGCATCCTTACCAATACCTGATGTTGCTACCTGACCCGTAAAGACCAGAAGAGGTACACTATCACTCATAGCATCTGCAATCCCAGTAATAGCATTCGTTGCACCGGGACCACTCGTTACAAGAGCAACACCAAGTTTCCCAGTTGATTTAGCATAACCTTCAGCTTCATGCAGGCTTCCTTGCTCATGACGAGACAAAATATGATTAATCTCTTCATTTTTGTAAATAGCATCATACAAAGGAAGAACCGCTCCGCCAGGATACCCAAAAATGGTTGAAATCCCAAGTTCGAGAAGTGTATCAAGAATCAAATCAGCACCAGAGCGTGCTTCTTCAAGTTCAATTTTCTCCACATGGACCTCCTTTAGCAATTGTTTTTTTCAAATTATCTAAAAATTCAAAACCTTGTATACTATACTAACATTTTTAACTAAATTTGCAAGGGTTTCAGAGAAAAATATCACAAACTCTTCGGAAATAATATTCTTAGTTTTTTTCTTGTGCCTGACGTTCTGCTTTACGTTCTTCAAATTCTTCATTACTCATAAGAGTTCCTCCGATATTAGCTGATTTAGCAAAAGCAGTGTAACGGCGTAACCAGCCACTTGAGATCTTAGATTTGAAAGGCTTCAAGTGCTTACGGCGTGCTTCAAGTGTCACATCATCAACGAGCAAATCAAGGGTACGATTCGGAAGATCAATCACAATTTCATCCCCATCTTCAATCAGAGCTATATTGCCACCTTCCGCAGCTTCTGGAGATACGTGACCAATAGCAATACCACGAGTTGCTCCTGAGAAACGACCATCAGTAATCAGAGCAACATCCTTGCCAAGACCGCGGCCTACAATCTTAGAGGTTGGCGCTAACATCTCTGGCATACCAGGACCACCCTGAGGACCCTCGTAACGAATGACAACAACATGGCCCTTCTTAACTGTTCCATTATCAATCAATTCAAGAGCTTGAGCTTGTGAATCGCAACAAATAGCCTTACCACGGAAAGTTTTAACGGATGGATCTACACCACCAACCTTGATAACAGCCCCATCCTGAGCAATATTTCCATAAAGGATAGACAAACCGCCAACCGGTGAAATAGGTTGCTCGATTGGATGGATAATTTCTTCATTTTTGATTTCAGCACCAGCTACATTTTCTTTTAAGGTTTTACCAGTAACCGTAATACGATCACCCTTAATGGCACCTTTCTTGATCAACTGATTAATAATGGCTGGAACACCACCTGCTTCATGTACATCATGCATGGTATAGATGCTGGAGGGAGCAATTTTAGAGAGATAAGGTGTCTTCTTAGCAATATCATTAATGTCCTTAAGGTCATAGTCAATACCAGCCTCACGCGCAATAGCAAGGGTATGGAGAACAGTATTGGTTGAACCACCCATAGCCATATCTAGAGCAAAAGCATCATCGATGGCTTCTTTGGTCACAATATCACGTGGGCGAACATTATTTTTGATGTTATCCATTAATTTTGTGGCTGCTTGACGAACCAATTCACGACGTTCGTCTGAAACAGCTAGGATAGTACCGTTACCTGGAAGGGCAAGACCCAAAACTTCCATCAAACAGTTCATTGAGTTAGCGGTAAACATTCCTGAACATGAACCACAAGTTGGACAGGCATTTTTCTCTAAATAATCAAGCTCTTCCTTGCTCATATCTCCAGACTGGTAAGTACCTACAGCTTCAAACAAGCTTGATAAAGTAGCCTGATGACCAGTCATATCAACGCCACCCTTCATAGGTCCACCTGAACAGAATACCGCCGGCACATTAGTACGCATGGCTGCCAAAATCATTCCTGGTGTAATCTTATCACAGTTTGGGATATAGAACACACCGTCAAACCAGTGGGCATTAATAACGGTTTCTGCAGCATCAGCAATTAATTCTCGTGAAGGGAGGCTGTAACGCATCCCAATATGTCCCATGGCAATCCCGTCATCCACACCAATAGTATTAAACTCAAAAGGAATACCACCAGCTTCACGGATAGCCTCCTTGACAATATCCGCTAATTCACGTGGGTGGACATGTCCTGGAACAATATCAATATAAGAATTACAAATAGCATAAAGGGCTTTTGCATATCCTTAGAAGATTTAACCTGTCCAGTCGCATACAAAAGGCCACGTGCTGGTGCTTTATCAACACCAACTTTGATCATATCACTTCTCATGATCTTACCTTCAATCTATAAAATTTCTTACAACATATGTTACCACTTTGGAAGGTAATATCAATGAATTTTCGGAATATTTCTGTAATTCCAAAAAATGACTTTTTAGTATCGAAACTATTTAAACAAAAAAGGAAGCCCTAAGACTTCCAAAATGATTATTTTTAAATTATTCAACGCTAAAGATATATGGGTACACAGGTTGGTCCCCTTGGAAGATTTCAACTTCGATATCTTCATGAATCTCTTCCAATTTTTCAGCGAGCGCTTGTGCTTGTTCTTGATTGCCTTCTTCGCCGACGTAAATCATAACAATTTCGCTGTCTTCGTCAATCATCTTTTCAAAGGTATCAAGAAGGGCTTGATCCATATCTGGTGTAGATACAAGAATCTTACCGTCTACCATACCAAGGATATCATTTTCATGAATTTCAAGGCCATCAATAGTTGTGTCACGTACTGCCAAAGTCACGCTACCACTTGTTACATCCGAAAGACTAACTGTCATAGCTTCAACATTAGCTTCGATACTTTGGTTTGGATCGAAAGCAAGCAAGCTTCTAAAGCCTTGTGGAACTGTACGTGTTTCAACAACAGCCGCATTAACATCCACTACTTCAGTGGCTGATTGTGCTGCCATAAAGATGTTTTTATTATTTGGCAAGATGATAACATTCTTGGCATTAACCTGCTCAATAGCCTTAACGATATCCTCCGTTGATGGGTTCATTGTTTGACCACCTGAAATCACATAGTCAACTCCTTGTGATTTAAAGATATCTGCAAGTCCATCTCCGGCAACAACTGCAATAAAGGCAAAGTCTTTAGGAGCAGAAGGCGAAGCTTGAATGGCTGCTGCTTTTTGAACTTGTGCATCGTGTTGATTACGCATGTTTTCAACCTTAACTTTGACAAGAGCACCATATTTAAGGCCTTCTTGCATGACAAGACCCGGATCCTCTGTATGGACGTGAACTTTTACAATTTCATCGTCGTTAACAACAAGGAGAGAATCCCCAAGATTACTCAAGTAATTTTGAAACTCCTCATAGTCAAAGTCTTTCACATAAGTTGGACCTTGTTTGAGACCAATCATGATTTCCGTACAGTATCCGAAGGTAATATCTTCTGTTGCAACATGACCTGCAACTGCCTTATGATGTTCTGCATTGATCATCTCTGTCATAGTAGCAGGTGTCGCTTGGAAGTCCTCTGAAGCGATATACTCACCTGTTAGGGCTGACAAGAAACCTTCATAAATAAAGACTAAACCTTGACCACCTGAGTCTACTACACCAACTTCTTTCAATACTGGAAGCATCTCTGGTGTCTTAGCCAAAGCGGCCTTAGCTCCGTCAAGAGCTGCACGCATAACCTCAACAGCATCATTAGTAGACTCAGCTTTCTTAATCGCTGCTGAAGCTGCACCACGTGATACTGTAAGGATTGTTCCTTCGACAGGTTTCATAACAGCTTTATACGCAACTTCAACACCTGATTGGAAGGCGTGAGCTAGATCTTGGCCGTCAAGTTCCGTTTTATCCTTGATGCTTTGACAAAAACCACGAAACAATTGTGACGTAATAACACCTGAGTTACCACGGGCACCCATCAAGAGACCTTTAGACAAAATCTGACCAACTTCACCAACTGTTGAAGCTGTTTGATCTGCGACAGCTTTGGATCCATTATCCATAGTCATTCCCATGTTAGTTCCAGTATCTCCATCTGGTACTGGGAAGACATTGAGTGAATTCACATATTCTGCTTGCTTACCTAGACGCGTTGCTGCTGCTTGGACCATCTCCTGAAGTAAGCTTGTTGTAATTTTAGACACTAGTTTTCTCCTACAACTTTGATATTTTGAACGTAAACATTTACTGCCTCTGTCTTGATACCGAGTTGATTCTCAAGATTAAATTTCACACGTTCTTGAATATTTTTTGAAACCTCACTAATCTTAACACCATAACTCATAACAGTGTAGACATCCACAGCGATACCTGCATCAGTAGATTTCACGACAACTCCTTTTGCGTAGTTTTCTTTTCCAAGAAGTGCTTGAAAATTATCTCGGATAGCACTCTTACTTGCCATACCGACAACGCCAAAAATTTCTGTTGCTGAACCGCCAACTACTGTTGCGATGACATCATCTGACAATTCGATTTGACCATCTTTTGTATTGATTTTTACAGTCATAATTACTACCTCAAAAAGTTTTTATCAGTTTATTCTATCATATTCGAGACTACTTGTAAAAAATAAGAAGAAGATACCTTTTAAATAAAAGCATCTCCCCATCATGTTACTATCTAAACTGTCTCTTTGCTAGATAATGACGATACATCACGTAGAGAAAGATCGCACGCCATATATTATCAACAACCGTTGCAATCCAGACACCTGCAAGGCCCATTCTCAAACTCACTCCTAGGAAGTAGCCTGAGAAAATTCGGATTAGCCACATCCCAATAGTCGTTGCGTAAAAAGGTATCTTGGCCTTCCCAAGACCTTGCCAGGCTGCTGTGAAGACTAAAGTCGCCGAAGTTACGGGATTTCCTAGGAATGAATAAAGAATAACGACCTGACTAGCAGCAATAGCTACTTTGTTATCTGTAAAGAAACTTGACAAGCCCTGGCCAAAAAGTAAGATGCTTCCAGAAACCAAAACCATCAAGAAAGTTGAAATCCAGTAAGACTCTCGTATAATACGCTTCATCTGCGCCGTATCCCCTCGCCCCAAACTATTAGCAACCAAGATAACCGTGGCTGTAGCCACCCCCATACCTGGCATATAGTTAAACTGGATGAGATTTTCACCAATGGCATTACCACCAACAACTGCTGTACCAAAGGTAACGATGATGGCTACTATAACAACATCCCCTGCACGCATCATCAACCGCTCACCTGCTGCTGGTAGAACAATTCCCAACAACTCCTTGTTAAAAGGTTTGGTAACTTCAAACTGTTTCACATCCAATTTCATTGCAGTCCATAATATGACTGTCCCAACTAGGCGAGAAAAAACCGTAGCTGTAGCTACCCCAATAATCCCCCAATGTCCAACAAAAATAGCCAAAGAAGATAGAAGAGCGTTAAGAAGATTGGTCAAAAGACTGACGACCATGGAAATACGAGGACGTCCCTTGGCTCGTAGTATGTTACCAAAGGTAGTCATCAAAGCCAGAAAGATCACACCTCCACCGACTATAGCCAAATAGAGGCTGCCAGCCTGAGTCACAGATTGCTCAGTTCCCAGAAGATTAAGAATGGCTCCACCAAAAAAAATGGAGAGTAGACCCAAGACGATACTAAGAGCAAGAGTAATAATAATAGCATCCCAGATATCTCTGTTAGTCGCTTTAACGTCTCCTTTTCCTAGGCTTCTAGCAATGACACTAGCACTCGAAGCCCCCAGCGCAATGAAGATAGCCTGATAAATCGTAATGATATTATTGGCCACGGAAACCCCCGATATAGCAACAATACCAACCTGAGCTACTAGGTAAGAATCAACAATCCCCATCAACATTTGTAAGAGGTTCTCAGCCATAGCCGGTAAGGCTATGTTTAAAATTTTCTTTGTTTCTGTCATAATATTTTCTTTTATATTGATAAAAATAGGGCTGATTTCTCAGCTCCTATTTTTTTCTTATACACCAAGATAGCTCTCAACTGCTTTCTGCATATCAGCTGCAGCAACAACTGTTTTATGGCGAACTTCTGCACGTTCAAGTCCATCTACAGCAGCTGGGATATCTACTCCTGAAAGTTGGTGCAAGTCTTCTACCGCCTTGAAGTCATCACCACTATCTTTACCAGTAACAGCTGAAACCGCTACACGTGGGAACTTGTATGGACTAGCTGTTGAAGCGATAACTGTTGGTGTGTGATCATCTGTCTTTTGAACGTATGCTTCGTAAACAGCTGAGGCAACCGCTGTGTGAGGATCTTCAATATATTTGTCTTCTTCATAAACACGTTTGATTTCAGCAGCTGTTTCATCCTCAGTTGCAAATCCCGCTGCAAACAAATCAAGGATACCTTTATCTGCATCAGCCAAAGTGTACTCACCTTTAGTCACAAGCGCATCCATAAGCTCTTTAGTCTTAACCGCATCATTACCAAGGAGATGGAAAATCAAGCGTTCTAGGTTAGAAGATACCAAAATGTCCATAGAAGGACTTGTCGTTACCTTGAAGTCACGTTTCTTGTCATAAGTACCTGTTGCAAAGAAGTCTGTAAGGACATTATTTTCGTTAGAAGCACAGATTATTTTACCAACTGGAACACCAATTTGACCTGCATAGTAAGCCGCCAAGATGTTACCAAAGTTTCCTGTTGGTACTGTGAAGTTAACCTTATCCCCATTTTTGATATGACCTGCCTTCACCAACTGCGCATAGGCATACACATAGTAAACCACTTGTGGTACCAAACGACCAATGTTCATTGAGTTAGCTGATGAGAATTGCATATGATGAGTCAACAATTTCTCACGCAAATCAACATCGTTAAACATACGTTTCACATTTGTTTGGGCATCATCAAAATTACCGTCAATTGCAATAACATGAGTATTAGCACCTGCTTGAGTTGTCATTTGCAATTCTTGGATTTTTGAAACGCCATCTTTTGGATAAAAGACAATAATTTCAGTTTCAGGGACATCTGCAAAACCAGCCATGGCAGCTTTACCAGTATCCCCTGATGTCGCTGTCAAAATAACAATCTTGTTATCAACACCTTGTTTCTTAGCTGATGTTGTTAGCAAATAGGGCAATATTGAAAGCGCCATATCTTTGAAAGCAATGGTAGAACCATGAAAAAGCTCAAGGTTGTAATGGTTTTGAAGTTTGACCACTGGAGCAATGGCAGCTGTATCAAACTTATCATCATAAGCATTTGTGATACAGTAATCCAATTCTTCTTCAGTAAAATCATCCAAGAAAGCAGACAAAACTAATTTAGCAACTTCTTGGTAAGAAGCATCTTTCAAGTGATCAAAGTCTAAAGTAACTTCAGGTGTTGTCAGTGGAGTGAACAAGCCACCATCTGTTGCCAATCCTTGAAGAATAGCCTGACTAGCTGTTACTTTATTGTTTTCGTCACGTGTTGATTGGTATACAAGTGTCATGGTAAATCCTCTTTTTTAGATAGTCTTTGACTCTATTGTAGCATAATTGTCAGAAAATTTCTACACATATTGTAACTTGTGAGAGAATCATTCGGATTTCACTTGTTTAATTTCATTTAAATATCGGAAAAAATCCGGAATTTCTATCCCAGATTTTCTTTTAAAATTTATCTTTGGTATCATTCTTAGTTGAAAAATTGATATCTTTTGATTTACCCTCACCACACTATTCTTTGAAGTTACTGTGTCCCTTGATTCTTTTAATTTTTGACCAGGATTGAAGTAAACAGTTACCATCCTATCAACATTAAATCTCTTTAAACTTATTAGTCGCTCTATTCCCTTCATATGGAGACCCTTGATGACCTCATTTCCTGAGGATTGAGAAGATGCGCTGTGGCATTCAAACCAAGTCCTTCTTCTTTTGTCATAGAACTCTCTTTATTTTACCGGAAGGTTATTATAACAATTTTTTAAAGCGTTTTCTATCTTATTCAGGAAAGCCCTTTATTTTTAATTTGGATAAGCACTCTAATATAGTAGCCTTTAGCAAAAAAGTAGCCCTCATAGAGCTACTTTAGGCTATCACTTAACCTTTGTAGTCAAAGGCAACTTCGACAATTTCTTTCAATTCTGAAATAAGAGGTTCTTTGGGATTAGCAAGTTGTACCTTGGTCTTCGTACGCATGCTCTGCCAAAGTATAGACAGTGTCTTGAAGAAGTTTCTTCGTAACCCCTTGGCCTTTCCAGTTCATGTTGATACCCACGGCAACACCCAATTCGTAAACTTTTTGTGCCAAAACTTCAACCAATTCAGCATCTGATTGTTTATCAGTACCCCATCCCATAAAACGAGCAATGTCTGCGTAATCCTTGTCTGCACGGAAGTAATCATCTTTAGGGAACATAGCATGTTTTTGAGGATTACGACCATTGTAACGGATTACGTGAGGCATCAAAATCGCATTGGTACGTCCGTGTGGAATGTCAAACATAGGACCGACCTTGTGAGCTAGTGAGTGGTTGATACCAAGGAAAGGCATTGGCAAAGGCCATACCAGCCATTGTAGACGCATTATGCATCTTTTCACGTGATTCTTCATCACCAAAGTGGTAAGAATGTTCGAGATTTTCAAAAACAAGTTTAATCGCTTGAAGTGAGAGGCCACGTGTATAGTCGCTAGCCATTACTGATACGTAAGACTCAATAGCGTGCGTCAAAACGGTCCATACCTGTATCCGCTGTAACACTAGCAGGCACACTTATTACTAAAGCAGGGTCAACGATGGCCATATCTGGAGTCAAAGCGTAATCTGCCAATGGATACTTGATGTGGGTTTCACTATCAGTGATAACCGCAAATGACGTCACTTCTGAGCCTGTCCCTGAAGTTGTTGGGATACAGATGAATTGTGTCTTCTGAGCGTAAGGAATCTTGTAGGTACGTTTACGGATATCCAAGAATTTTTGTTTAGCGCCGAAGAAGCTTACATCTGGGTATTCAAAGAACATCCAGATAGCCTTAGCAGCATCCATTGCAGAACCACCACCAAGAGCGATAATAACATCTGGTTGGATGTCTACAAAACGTTCCAACCCTTTATAAAAACTGTATTGTAGATGGATTTGGCTCAACATCTGAGAAAACATCTACTGCTGGTCTATGGCGGTTAAGTTCCAATTGCGTTTAACCAAGTCAGCGTAACCAAACTGAACCATACCAGGGTCACAAACCAACATCACCCGGTCAGCTTCAATGTGATGCAAGTAAGTTATTGAATCTTTTTCGAAGAAGATTTTTGTTGGGACACGAAACCATTGCATGTTATTGCGACGCTTTGACAATGTCTTGACATTCAAGAGATCAAATGAGCTAACATTGTGTGAAATTGAGTTATGACCGTGTGAACCACAACCAAGAGTTAATGATGGAATCATGTTGTTATAGATATTACCAATGCCACCTTCAGCCGATGGACTATTCACCAAGACACGGCAAGCTTTCATACGGATACCGTATTGGAGTTGGAGCTCTTCATTTTCAGTGTGAATAACAGCTGTATGTCCAATACCTCCCAAATTGAGCATGCCTTCTGCTTTTTTGAATCCATCTTCAACGCCATCAAATTTGATAAGGGCAAGTACTGGAGACAATTTTTCCAAGGCAAGTGGGTGTTCCATTGTTGCATCTGGAATTTCTGCCAAAAGCATTTTTGTTCCTTCAGGTACTTTAAGACCAGCTTTTTCAGCAATTTCGATAGCTGAGTGACCTACAATAGCGCCGTTTATAGCTATACGTGCTTCATTAAGAACTACTTTTTCCAATTTAGCAATATCAGCTTTTTTAGAAATAATGACACATTGATGTGCTTCAAATTCAGCCTTAACTTCATCATAAATAGCTGCGTCAACGATAGCTGCTTGTTCAGAAGAACAAATCATACCATTGTCAAAAAGTTTTTGAAACGATGAGATCATTGACAGCACGCTTAACTTTAGCATCAGCAGCAATATAAGATGGGACATTCCCAGCGCCTACACCAAGAGCAGGTTTAACCAGTTGAATAAGCTGCCTTAACCATACCAGGCCCACCAGTCGCAAGTACTGTGGCAATCTTAGGATGGTTCATCAAAAGACCAGTTGCTTCGATAGATGGCTCTTCAATCCACTGAATACAGTTCTTAGGTGTACCGCTTCAATAGCTGCATTACGGACGATACGAGCTGCCTCTGCAGATGATTTTTGAGCTGATGGGTGGAAGGCAAAGACAATAAGAGTTGCGAGTCTAAAGAGCGATAAGGGCTTTGAAAATCGTTGTTGAGGTTGGGTTAGTTGTTGGTGTCACCCCACAGATAACGCCTACTGGCTTGTCATATTTAATACTATTCCAAATGTATTCAGAAGCATACATGTTTTTGATGGCTTTATCTTCATAAATACCACGGCCTGTTTCATCAACAGCCAATTTTGCCAAATACATATGTTTATCTAGAGCAGCAATCGCAGCTTGGTGAACAATGTGGTCCACTTGCTCCTGCGTAAAGTTAGCCATGGCATCGAGGGCTTCAACACCTTTTGTTGCCAATTCATCTATTACTGTTTGAACATCTTTAGTTTGTTTAGTCATATGAAACTCCTTTGAATGCTTGTTAAAAACTTCACAAGTTTTAACACAAATCTATTACAGTGTTTATACATATTATGTAAACCCTTACATGTATAAAAATAAAGAAATCCGTCCATTTTGGACAGATTTCATCACTTTTTACCAAATAATAACACGATCTTCTGGGGCACGCCACATGCCGTCTCCCTCTTTGACGTCAAATTCTTTGTGAAATTCGTCGAAGTTGGTCACGATAACATTGGTACGCCATTTAGCTGGGGCATGAACATCCACGCTAGCCAACATTTGCATGTATTCTTCACGTGCCTTCGTACGCCAAATCGTCGCAAAGTTGATAAAGAATTCTCGAACCGAAAAATCTTCATCACGTTTAGCTGCTTCTAAGGCACACGCCACACCACCAAGGTCTGCCACATTCTCAGAAACAGTCAGTTTGCCGTTGACCTTAGCACCATAAGAATCCAAGCCCTCAAACTGGTCCACAATTTTATCAGTACGTTCTTTAAAGGCTGCGTAATCGTCTTCAGTCCACCAGTTCTTAAGACTACCGTTTTCATCGAAGGAAGCACCATTAGTATCAAAGGCATGGGAAATCTCGTGAGCAATTACAGCCCCAATACCACCATAGTTGGCTGATGAACTTTGCGCAATATCATAAAAAGGTGCTTGCAGGATAGCTGCCGGGAAAACAATTTGGTTCTGCTGTGGATCATAGTAAGCATTAACCATGTGGGCAGGCATGTGCCACTCACTACGATCAACAGGTTTATTCCACTTGCTCCAGCTATGAGCAATTGAAATTTCAACTAACTTCTGTGCATTCTCAACCAGTGACAAGTTCTCATCAATAATCTTCTTGTCATAGGTCTCTGGCAATTTTTCTGGATAACCGATATGAGGTGTGATGACATTCAGCTTCGTTATAGCTTTTTCGCGCGTCTCAGGAGCCAACCAATCCGCTGTTTGAAGGCGTGATTTATAAACGTCAATCATAGTTGCTACTTTGGCTTCGACGTCTGCCTTGGCTTCTGGCGAGAATTTCTCACCTGCATACCAAAGTCCTAGAGCCTGATTGTAAGGTCCTTGTGCCAAGTAGAAAGCTGCTTTTTTCTTATCCATAGCTTGTGGTGTTCCTGAAAGCGCACGGCTATATTTTCCAGATAGAACACGAAGTTCGTCTGTCAAATAGGCATTCCATGATGTTGTAGCATCGATAAGTAGGACCGCCTTTAGTAACTCCCAATTTGCTTCTGAGTAATATTCCGCCGCGAATTCTGTCCAGAAGCGCTCTTCAGAGACGATAACCTTGTCAGGGACTTGTCCCAAGATTTCTGTGAAGATACTATCAAGTGGGAGTTCAGGCGCCAGCTTGGTGAAATCTGCCCAATCATATGGGTGGTAGAGTTCTACATACTCTGAAGATTCTTCGTGCGAAAGGACATACTTAGCCAACTTAGCATCAAGGTCAATAACCTTATCCAAGAGGTCTTTGATTTCCTCAGCTGTAAAGCCATATTTCCCCAAGAGTTCTTCTTGCATCTCACGCCAAATTTCTAAAAGCTCCTTTCCCTTCTCATTATCCTCCGTATAATAGGTAGTATCAGGCAAAATAATACCCGGTGCGTCAGCCCAGAGGACATTTAATTGAGCATTCATAAAGTCTGGAGACACACTGAATGGAAACTCATTGGGCTTACCAGACATCTCATACTCAGCAATTTTCGAAGCAAATTCTGAGAATGAGGAAAGCTTCTTGTATTCTTCAATCAAAGGTTTAACAGGCTCTATACCAACTGCCTCACGTCTATCATAGTCCGCAGTCATACGGTGAAACTTTATAAAGTTTTGTAGAATGGCATTGTCAGGAACATTCTCTCCTGCCAACCACTGATCAGTTGTTTCAAGCATGAGGTCTTCAATTTCATCTGCTAAATCTGAGAAACCACCTGTACATGGTTTGTCATCTGGAATCACTGCTGTCTTTTCCCACTCACCATTAATCGCATGGTAAAAATCATCTTGTAAGCGTGTCATTACACTTCCTCCATCAACATAAAAGTGTTTTTATTATAACAAAATTTCCCAGCAAAAACATTTACTGAGGAAAGTTTCTCTTATTTAACTAAGATTGATAGGGTTTGATAAGGTTTTAGGCTTACCTTTTCAGCAAGCTCCGCATCGTCATAGTTGGACAAGAGCACGCGCCCTGCTTGGTATTCTTCTGGAATTCCCACTTCAGCTTCACTTCCATAAAAATTATTGAGCACCAAGAGTTTTTGATCGCCTAAGTAGCGTCCAAAGACGTAGACCTGTTGACTATCTTCAAGTGCTGGCTGGTAGCTTCCTTCTGAAATGATCGGCATTTCTTTATGCAAGCGAATTAATTCTTTATAGAATCAAGCGAATTAATTCTTTATAGAATTTAAAGATTGATCCATTAATCTCATTTTCAACGTTAATGTCTTTGTAAGATTTACCAGCTTTCAACCATGGAGTGCCTGTTGAAAAACCTGCATTTTCAGAAGCATCCCATTGCATTGGCGTACGAGAATTATCACGTGACTTAGCTTGGGTAATCTTGAAGGCTTGCTCAGGAGATTTACCTTGGTCCAAGAGCATTTGATAAGCATTGATGGATTCCACATCTACGTAATCTGCCATCGAATCATATTCTGGATTAACCATCCCGATTTCTTCACCCATGTAGATGTATGGTGTTCTACTTGACAAGTGAATGCTAGCGGCTAGCACGGTCGCTCCTTCATCACGGAAGTTCTTGATATCCAAAAAGCGATTCAAGGCACGAGGTTGATCATAGTATTTCCCCGTATCCCCAAAATGGTGCCCAAGCAGAGCCGCCAAATTTAGACAACCAATCTGTTGTCTGGTCCTGAATAAAGTAGAGATCTTGATAATACTTGTCCCCAGCCAATGCTTTTTGAAACCACTCATGCTCCGTTGAGCAATGGTTAAGCACCATGTCTAGCATAAAGTCAATCTTGTGTTCTCTACCAAC
>OLNK01001161.1_pt1 | contig 22150 bp, 20 predicted proteins | sample 1672791 | NCBI WGS metagenome assembly OLNK01 (sample SAMEA3136724, study PRJEB25190) | human gut metagenome | biome: human gut; feature: human-associated habitat; material: faeces | place: Austria | collected 2013 | reverse complement strand
GGTGTTGGTCAAGGTGCTGACGTAACTATTTCTGCAGAAGGTCCTGACGCTGATGATGCAATTGCAGCAATCGCAGAAACAATGACAAAAGAAGGATTGGCATAAAAATATGACAAAAATGCTTAAAGGAATCGCAGCATCTGATGGTGTTGCAGTTGCTAAGGCATATCTGCTTGTTCAACCGGACTTGTCATTTGAAACTGTTACAGTTGAAGATATAAGTGCAGAAGAGGCTCGTCTAGATGCTGCTCTAGCGGCGTCACAAGACGAGCTTTCTGTTATCCGTGAAAAAGCAGTTGAAAGCCTTGGTGAAGAAGCAGCAGCCGTTTTTGATGCTCATTTGATGGTTCTTGCTGATCCAGAAATGACTGGTCAAATCAAAGAAACTATCCGTGCTAAACAAGTTAATGCCGAAGCTGCTTTGACGGAAGTAACTAACATGTTTATCGCGATCTTTGAAGGTATGGATGATAACCCGTACATGCAAGAACGTGCAGCGGATATTCGTGACGTTACTAAACGTGTGCTTGCAAACTTGCTTGGTAAGAAATTGCCAAACCCAGCAACAATCGATGAAGAATCAATCATTGTTGCTCATGACTTGACTCCATCTGATACAGCTCAGTTGAATAAAAAATTTGTAAAAGCTTTTGTTACTGATATCGGTGGACGTACTAGTCACTCTGCAATTATGGCTCGTACACTTGAAATCGCAGCAGTCCTTGGAACAAACAACATAACTGAACTTGTTAAAGATGGTGACATTTTAGCGGTTTCAGGTATTACCGGTGAAGTTGTTATTAATCCAACTGAAGAACAAATTGCTGAGTTTAAAGCAGCTGGTGAAGCTTACGCCAAACAAAAGGCAGAATGGGCTCAACTTAAAGATGCTCCAACAGTTACTGCTGATGGAAAACACTTCGAGTTAGCAGCAAATATCGGTACACCTAAAGACGTTGAAGGTGTTAACGATAATGGTGCAGAAGCAGTTGGTCTTTATCGTACAGAATTCTTGTATATGGATTCTCAAGATTTCCCAACCGAAGAAGACCAATATGAAGCATACAAAGCAGTTCTTGAAGGTATGAATGGTAAACCTGTTGTTGTTCGTACAATGGATATCGGTGGGGATAAAGAACTCCCTTACTTCGATCTTCCTAAAGAAATGAACCCATTCTTAGGTTTCCGTGCTTTGCGTATCTCTATTTCTGAGACGGGTAACCAAATGTTCCGTACACAATTACGTGCTTTGCTTCGTGCATCTGTTCACGGTAAATTGCGGATCATGTTCCCAATGGTTGCTTTGTTGACTGAGTTCCGTACTGCTAAAGGTATTCTTGAAGAAGAAAAAGCTAAATTGGTTGCTGAAGGTGTTGCCGTTGCAGACGACATCGAAGTAGGTATCATGATTGAAATCCCAGCTGCAGCAATGCTTGCTGACCAATTTGCTAAAGAAGTTGATTTCTTCTCAATTGGTACAAACGACCTTATCCAATACACAATGGCTGCTGACCGTATGAATGAACAAGTTTCATACCTTTACCAACCATATAACCCATCAATCCTTCGCTTGATTAACAACGTTATTAAGGCAGCTCACGCTGAAGGTAAATGGGCTGGTATGTGTGGTGAAATGGCCGGTGATCAAACTGCTGTTCCACTCCTTGTCGGAATGGGCTTGGATGAGTTCTCAATGTCAGCTACATCAATACTTCGTACACGTAGCTTAATGAAGAAACTTGACACAGCTAAAATGGAAGAATATGCTAACCGTGCGCTTACTGAATGTTCAACAATGGAAGAAGTTCTTGAACTTTCAAAAAAATATGTTAACGTAGATTAATCAAAAAAAGTGGAGGCTTGAGCTTTCACTTTTTTATATCTAAGCAGAGAGAAGAGATTTAACTCGTCCTTTGGTTAGGAGTAAAATACGTCTAACCTTGGTTAATAATTTTTAGTATTTTTTGTCAAAATTTTCTGAATACTACTCATTTAAATGTTGGAATATTGCTAAAAAAGTGATAAAATAGATTTTATAATAGATAAAAGGAGTTACTATCTTGGCTAAACAATACAAAAACTATGTCAATGGTGAGTGGAAAACATCTGAAAATTCAATTACTATTTACGCACCTGCAAATGGTGAGGAACTTGGGTCAGTTCCAGCTATGAGCCAAGCTGAAGTAGATGAAGTCTACGCAGCAGCTAAAGCAGCACTCCCAGCATGGCGTGCACTTTCATATGCTGAACGTGCAGCTTATCTTCATAAAGCAGCTGATATCTTGGAACGTGATGCAGAAAAAATCGGACAAGTTCTTTCTAAAGAAATTTCAAAAGGTTTGAAATCTGCAATTGGTGAAGTTGTTCGTACTGCTGAAATTATCCACTATGCTGCTGAAGAAGGTTTGCGTTTGGAAGGTGAAGTACTCGAAGGTGGTGCTTTTGATGCTGGTAGCAAGAAAAAAATTGCTGTTGTTCGTCGGGAACCAGTAGGTCTTGTCCTTGCTATCTCACCATTTAACTACCCAGTAAACTTGGCTGGTTCTAAAATTGCTCCTGCCTTGATCGCTGGTGACGTTGTTGCCTTCAAACCACCAACACAAGGTTCTATCTCAGGGCTTCTTTTGGTAGAAGCGTTTGTTGAAGCTGGTATCCCTGCTGGTGTCTTGAACTCTATCACAGGACGTGGTTCAGTTATTGGTGACTACATCGTTGAACACAAAGCAGTTGACTTTATCAACTTTACAGGTTCGACTCCAGTCGGTGAAAATATCGGTCGTTTGGCAGCAATGCGTCCAGTAATGCTTGAACTTGGTGGTAAAGATGCTGCTATCGTTCTTGAAGATGCTGATCTTGACTTGACTGCTAAAAACATTGTGGCTGGTGCCTTTGACTATTCAGGACAACGTTGTACGGCTATCAAACGTGTTCTTGTAATGGATAGTGTTGCAGATGAATTGGTAGAAAAAGTAACAGCTTTGGTCGGTAATATCACTGTTGGTATGCCTGAAGAAAGTGCAAGTGTTACACCACTTATCGATACGAAAGCTGCTGATTTTGTTCAAGGTTTAATTGATGACGCAGTTGAGCAAGGTGCTACTGCTAAAACTGAATTGAAACGTGAAGGAAACCTTATCTACCCAGCTGTCTTTGACCATGTAACTACTGACATGCGTCTTGCTTGGGAAGAGCCATTTGGTCCAGTGTTGCCATTCATCCGTGTATCTTCAGTTGAAGAAGCAATCAAGATTTCTAACGAATCTGAATTTGGACTTCAAGGTGCTGTCTTCACACAAGACTACCCACGTGCATTTGCAATTGCTGAGCAACTTGAAGTTGGTACAGTTCACATCAACAACAAAACACAACGTGGTACAGATAACTTCCCATTCCTTGGTGTTAAAGGATCTGGTGCCGGAACTCAGGGTGTGAAGTACTCTATCGAAGCTATGACTCGTGTGAAATCAACAGTATTTGATATTTCAGACTACTAAGTGTTAAGCCAGTCAATAATTATAAAAAGTAAAGAGGGCCTTAGTTATAAGGCTCTTTTTCTGTAAGAATCTGGTATAGAGGAAGAACTTTTCGACAAGTATCGTAAACAACTCAAAGATAAGAAAATCATGCCAGCTGCCTTTGCAGAGTTGCAAGGTGACTTCCTCTATATGTTGACAACTCCAAGTCGTGAGGAAATGGAACAAATGATTGAGGACTTTGGTAAAAAGCTTAATTTGTATATGTTAAAAGCACTTCAGTTGATTCTGAAGTGCTTTTGTCATATTTTATTTTTCGTGAATTTCTTGATTTTTAAGAACTATTTCTGAAACTTTAGCGAATTTTTTAAGCTTTTTGAGTTCTTCTGGATGTGATACCAAGCTAATCACCCTACCTTCATTTCCCATACGGCCAGTACGTCCTGAACGGTGAGTGTAGGCTTCACGGTCTCGAGGAATATCAAAGTTGATGACTACTTCAAGGTTTTCAATATCAATACCTCGTGCTAAGAGATCAGTCCCTAATAAGAGTGAGATCTCGTGATTTTTAAATTTTTCTAGAATAACCTTACGGAATTTGACGTTAATGTCACTAGCTAGGGATACAGCTGAAGCTCCGTTAAATTGGAGACGTTCTTCAGTAGCACCAAGATCAGAAAGGCTATTGAAAAAGACAAGGCCACGGAAATTAGGGATATTGGAGAACTTACGAAGAAGTTCGACACGATTACGTTTATCAACACTGATGTAATAATGTTTGATGGTGTCTAGTTCCTGATTAGATAGGTCATAAATGATAGTATTTTCGACAAGATCTTGACTATCAATTTTGTTGGTTGCTGAAATGTAAATCATTTGGTGGTTACGAGGGACATGGTGGCTGATTTTTGTTACGAAGTGATATTGGCTATCACTGAGAAGCTCGTCAAATTCATCGAGAACAATGGTATTGACGTTCATCATTTTGATTTTTTTGAGTTTAATCAACTCAAAGACACGACCTGGAGTTCCAATAAGAATCTCTGGTCCTTTTTTCAGACGTTCAATTTGGCGTTTTTGACTAGAGCCAGAAAGGAAGAGTTGGGCAGTGATTCCTAGAGGTTCAGCCCATTGTTTGGTTACATCAAAAATTTGTCCAGCAAGTTCAGAGTTAGGTGCTAGGATAAGCAGTTGCTGAGCTTTTTTGGGCTTAAGAGAGAGAAGAAGTGGGAAAAGGTAGGCTAGGGTCTTACCTGTCCCAGTTGGACTGATACCTAAGATATTCTCCCCTTCAGTAATTGGTGTAAATAGTTCTTTTTGAATGGCAGTTTCTGTCGTGATTCCTTTTTCTTTAAGGAGGTTTTGCCATTGTTCAGGAAAGTTTTTAAACATAAATATAAAAGTCTCATTTTCTATATGGATTTGCTTTTATTATATCATGATTTAGTGTAGAATAGATATGAAAGACTATATTAGATAGGAATTTACCATGCCTAAAAAACCGATTATTATTGGGGTTACGGGTGGCTCTGGTGGTGGTAAGACCAGTGTTTCTCGTGCCATTCTATCCAATTTTCCAGATGAGAAAATTGCCATGATTGAGCATGATTCTTATTATAAGGATCAGTCACATTTGACTTTCGAAGAGCGTGTATCAACTAACTATGACCATCCTTTTGCCTTTGATACAGATCTTATGATTGAGCATATCAATGAGCTGATTGCTGGGCGTCCAGTAGATATTCCGATTTATGATTACACGCAACACACTCGTAGTAACAAGACCTATCGTCAGGAACCTCAGGATGTTTTTATCGTTGAAGGGATTTTGGTACTTGAAGATAAACGTTTGCGTGATTTGATGGATATCAAGCTCTTTGTAGATACTGATGATGACATCCGTATTATCCGCCGTATTAAGCGTGATATGGAAGAACGTGGTCGTAGCTTAGATAGTATTATCGATCAGTATAACAGTGTGGTCAAACCTATGTATCATCAGTTTATTGAGCCAACCAAACGCTATGCGGATGTGGTGATTCCTGAAGGTGTTTCAAATACTGTTGCTATAGATTTGATTAATACTAAGGTAGCTAGCATTTTAGAAGAAAGTAAGAAAGCCTAAGCAGGAGCTTGGCTTTTTTGGTATAATTAAAGCGTTATGATTATTTTACAAGGAAATAAAATTGAGCGCTCTTTCTCAGGAGATGTGCTCTTTGATAATATTAATATTCAGGTGGATGAACGTGATCGTATTGCTTTGGTTGGGCGCAACGGTGCTGGAAAATCAACCTTGTTGAAAATTTTGGTTGGAGAGGAAGCACCGACAAGTGGTGAAATCAACACAAAACGTGATTTGAAACTTTCTTACTTAGCTCAGGACAGTCGTTTTGAGTCTAGTAATACCATCTATGAGGAAATGTTGAATGTCTTTTCAGACCTACGTGCAGATGAAAAACGTCTGCGTGACATGGAAATGAAGATGGCTGAGTTAACTGGGGAAGACTTGAATAAGCTAATGATAGACTATGATAGACTTTCCGAGGATTTCAGACAGCGCGGTGGTTTTACCTATGAATCTGACATCAGAGCTATTCTCAATGGTTTTAAGTTTGATGAAAGCATGTGGGGGATGCCTATTTCAGATCTCTCTGGTGGCCAAAATACCCGTTTGGCCTTGGCTAAAATGCTTCTAGAGAAGCCTGAGCTTTTGGTACTGGACGAACCGACCAACCACTTGGATATTGAGACTATCACTTGGTTGGAGAATTACTTAGTCAATTATCAGGGAGCTCTAATCATTGTCAGTCACGACCGTTATTTCTTGGATAAGGTGGCGACAGTAACCCTAGATTTGACCAAACATAGTTTAGATCGTTATGTCGGGAACTATTCAAAATTCATGGACTTAAAAGCTGAGAAGTTGGCCACCGAAGCCAAGAATTTCGAAAAGCAACAAAAGGAAATTGCTAAGCTGGAGGACTTTGTTAATCGTAATATTGTCCGTGCTTCTACAACCAAACGTGCTCAGGCCCGTCGCAAACAGCTGGAGAAAATTGAACGCCTAGATAAGCCAACAGAAGGCCAGAAGTCTGCTAATATGACTTTTCATGTGGACAAGGTATCTGGGAATGTGGTCTTGACAGTTAGGAATGCTGCTATTGGTTACGATAATGAGATTCTCTCGGAGCCTATTTCTCTGGATGTTAAAAAAATGGATGCTATCGCCATTGTGGGTCCCAATGGAGTCGGGAAAACGACCTTTATTAAGTCGGTAGTAGGTAAATTGCCATTTATCAAGGGATCATCAACCTACGGTGCGAATGTTGAAGTGGGTTATTATGACCAAACACAATCAGCCTTGACACCATCAAACACTGTACTTGATGAGTTGTGGAATGATTTTCCGACAACTCCTGAAGTTAAGATTCGTAACCGTCTGGGAGCTTTTCTCTTCTCAGGTGATGATGTCAAAAAGTCAGTTTCCATGCTTTCTGGTGGTGAGAAAGCTCGTCTGCTCCTAGCCAAATTGTCAATGGAAAATAATAACTTTCTAATCCTGGATGAGCCAACCAACCACTTGGATATTGATAGTAAGGAAGTATTGGAAAATGCTCTTATTGACTTTGATGGAACACTTCTCTTTGTCAGCCACGATCGTTACTTTATCAACCGTGTGGCAACAAAAGTGATGGAAATCTCTGAGGATGGAGCAACTATTTATCTTGGAGATTACGATTACTATCTTGAAAAGAAGGCGGAGCTTGAAGAATTAGCACGACTTGAAGCAGAAGAAAATCAAGGTCCAGAGGAGACCCAAGTAGCTTCAGCGGGTGCTAGTGATTATCAAGCTCAAAAAGCTAGTCAAAAAGAGATCCGTAAACTGAGCCGACGTATTGAGCAAATCGAAAATGAATTAGAAACCGTCGAAGAACGCTTGGAAAAAATCTCTATTGCTATGCTTGAAACCAATGATGTGGTGGAATTGTCTGACTTGCAGAAAGAACTAGACGACTTATCAGTCAATCAAGAGGCTCTGATGGAAGAGTGGAGTGATCTTTCGGAACAGTTGGAAAGTTAAACAAACATGGAAACCTTTTCGTATTTCAATTTGTACAAGTATTTTATTGTTGTCATACTAGTCTTAGTATATAAAAGGAGACTAGATTTATGAACAAAGTGTATCGTAATACGAGATCTTTCAAGATGATGACACGGGGATCATTTTCCCTCTTTGTAATCTCGATGTTGGTAAGCCTCTATACTATTAAAGAGTAAAGAGCCGTTGATGGTTAAGGGGTACTATCTTATGGGATGTGTTGGTTTGATTTTATCTTCATTTATGGTATCTAAGCTTGTCCGTGATAACCAAAAGATGAGGAAAACTATAACAAACTCATTGCCCCAAAAACTTATTAATAATAAGAGAAGTCTGAAAAGGCTTTTTCTTTTTTGCAGAAAATGTACTAATATTCTGAGTTTTGCTAAATAGAAGTGTTATAATGGAATGAGAGGGTCTGAGCACTTTGTTTTATGGTATCGGACCCAATGCCTTATAAGACTAATCATCATGTAAGAATACGTTAGTGAAAAGGTAGGTAATATTATGGAATTTAAAGTGAAAGATGGTCAAATCATCTATTATCGTGACCTCGGTAAAGGATTTCCAATTGTCTTCTTGCATGGCAATAATTCATCAGGAAACTACTTTGGTAAGCAAGGAATTCTATATCGAGACTATCGTTTAATTTTCATTGATAGTCGTAATCAGGGCAGATCTAGTCGTCAGAGTGCTAAGATGACCTTTGAACAGATGGCTGCCGATTTGGAGGAGATTTTGCAATTTTTAAATATCAAAAAGGCTCTGTTTGTTGGTCACAGTGATGGGGCTAATCTAGCTATGGTTTATGCCAGTCGCTTTCCTGACCGGATTGCAGGGCTCTTGCTTAATGCGGGGAATATGACTTTTAAAGGATTGACCAGACGTTCAAGATGTCTGGTTTATATAAAGTATTATTGCCTAAAAGCCTTATCACTATTTTCATCTAAAATGGACATCTTGGCTCAGGTAACGGAGCTCATGCTACATGATTTGCCGCTGGATAGGGAACGACTACATCAGGCATCCTATCCTGTTTGGGTAGTTATGGGACAAAGAGATGTCATTAGTATTAGTCATTCAAGGGAGATTTCGGACCTCTTTCCAATTCATAAGCTCTATGTCGAGCGTCGACAAGGACACCGTTTAGCCCAACAAAAATACAAGGTTTTTAATCAAATGATCCGTGAGTTAGTTAGAATTAGTCAAAAAGAGGTGGTGGCATGAAGCGACTTATAGAGAGACTTCAACCTTTAAAAACTGCCGTTAAATCTGTCTTCTTTATTTCTATTGCGGTTCTTGTTGTTGTAGAGTTGATTCGTTTAAAACGAACGATCACTTTAGAATCGCTGGAGTCAGCTTTATCAGGTCTGTCAATTTGGCATCTTGCTTTGATGGTAGTGATAGGCTTAGTTGCTGTGTTACCCATGCTCTTTTATGACCTTATCTTGAATAAGGAGCTAGAGACGGATTATTCCAAATCCTATATACTAGAAACGAGTTGGGCTGTCAATACCATTAATAACTTGTCTGGTTTTGCCGGTTTAGTTGACGTGGGATTGAGGTATTCCTTTTATTCTGAAGATGGGCATGAAAAGTCTGGTGTTAAGGCACTATCACGTTTATTACCTTACTTCATGTCGGGCTTGTCGCTCCTAAGTGGCTTGGTGTTTGCTACCTTTTGGTTTTTCCCTCTAAGTCCTGACTTGAGAAAATATTGGTTACTTTTACTAGGAATCTTTTTATACCTACCTTTTATTTTCTTTGTCTCAAGTCGCGAAAAATTGCCTTATTTTGGGCAAGTCCCTTTGAAAACGAGACTAAGCCTTATTTTAGTATCGACTGCTGAATGGGGCACAGCTCTTGTGAGTTTTCTGAGTGTGGCTTATTTAATGGGTCTACATGTTCCTCTTTATAATCTGATTCCCCTATATTTTCTAGCGGTTATCATTGGTATCTTTTCCATGATTCCAGGTGGGATTGGTAGTTTTGATTTGATTGTGATTAGTGGTCTGACGTCTATGGGTGTCAGCAATGCTCTTGCGGTCAGTCTACTATTGCTCTTTCGTCTAACCTACTACATCATTCCATTTTTATTAGGTGTTGTCTTCTTTTTCAAACACATGGGAGGTCACATCAATGATAAATACTTCAATATTCCTTCACGAGTATTTGGTGGAAGTTTCCATCTTATCCTTGTTTATTTGTTACGTTTTTTAGGAATCTTCTTGATTTTATCTGCCCTAATCCCAGAAAGCTTGGCAAATGTTTACTTTATTAGCCGTTTCGATCCTATTCAGGAACAGTTGATCTGGCAGTTTCCAAGTATTTTATTTGGAACCCTCTTTGTTTTCATGGCTCGCCTCATCAGGCGACGCGTTAAGGGAGCTTTTATTGTATCCTTGCTGACCTTCGTCTTGACTTTGATTTACGTCAATCTCAATGGTACTTCCTGGACCATGTCTTTCATGATTGTGCTTTCTATGATACTTATGTTACTTATAAGGAAAAGATTGAATCGTCACTATTTTGTTTATAGCTGGGAAGACAAAACCAAGGATTTCCTTTTTTTAGCCTTTACCATTTTGGTCCTCCTTGTTCTGGGTGGTAGTGGTTTTTGGTCTCATTTATTGCCACCTAAGAATCGGGATGTTCTTGGACATTTTGTTCATATTTGGTTTGATATTTTACTGGCATCGGTAATCATTGCAACCATTGTTTGGCTTGTACTGAGAGTTTTGACACCTCGTAAGCATTTTGGTCAAAGCATGGATAATGAGCGTTTTACAGCACTTCTTGAGAAATATGGGGGCGCATCAGAAAGTGCTCTAGCTTATTTACATGATAAACGCCTCTTTTGGTATCGTGTCGATGGACAAGATCAGGTAGTTTTTCAATTTGCACAAATCAGTAACAAGTGTGTGGTTATGGGCAATCCTATTGGTAATGAAAAATATTATCGTCCGGCTTGGGAAGCTTTCTTGAAAAACTTATCTGATTGGAATTTACAGGCTTTATTTTATGAGGCGGATGAGAGAGTGACCCTTATGCTTCATGATTATGGCTTTGACTTCATGAAATTTGGAGAAAATGCCATGGTTGATTTGACGACATTTTCTGTTGATGGTAAGCATGGTAAGAAGTTCCGTAAACCAACCAATCGTGTGGAAAAAGCAGGCTTCCAGTTTAAATTACTTAATCCTCCATTTTCGGAGACTCAGATGCAGGAAATGAAGGCAGTCTCAGATATATGGCTTAACGGTCGTAAGGAGAAAGGTTTCTCTCTTGGTTTCTTTGATGAAGCCTATTTACAACAAGCACCGATTGCTATCGTTGAGAGTAAAGAAGGAGAAATTGTGGCCTTCGCTAATATCATGCCAACCCAAAATAAACGGGTGGCAACCATTGATCTTATGCGTTATGACTTTGAAAAGGCTCCTGAAGGCGTCATGGACTACCTTTTTGTCAAACTCTTCCAATACTTCCAAGCAGAAGACAAGAAGTACTTTGATATGGGAATGGCTCCACTCGCGAATGTGGGTACTGAAGAAGATAGCTTCTTGGAAGAGAAGGTTGCCAATTTGGTCTATGTCTTTGCGCAGCGTTTTTACTCTTTTAGTGGATTGCAACGTTACAAAGAAAAATTCTCTCCAATTTGGTCTCCAAAATACATTGTCTATCCAAAAAGAACCTGGCTTTTGTTTGATATGATTGCTATTTTCAGGATTGATAATCGTAAAATTGAAGATAAAATGAAGAAAAGACGTCTTTGGAAGTAAATACGACAAAAAAAGGGCTCTTTGTCAACTGTAGTGGGTAGATGAAAAGCTAAATTCTTGAGAGGACCAGTTTGGTCTTCTCTTTTTTAATATTTACTGCCATCAAAATCCGTTTCTTAAAGTTTTCAAAGTTCCTGAAGCCAAAGGCATTTCGCTTAATGACCTTGATGAGATTGTTCGTTGCTTCCAGTTTTGCGTTTGAATACGGCAGTTCGAGGGCGTTGATAATCTTGTCTTTATCTTTCAAAAAAGTTCTAAAAACTGTCTGAAAGATAGGGTGTACGCTGGAACTCGTCTCTTCAATGAGGTCAAAGAAATGGTCCGAGTTCTTCTCTTGGAAATGGAAAAGTAAAAGTTGGTAGAGTTCATAATGTTCTCTCAGTTCTTGAGAGTATGACAGTAGCTTTTCTAGGATTTCCTTGTTGGTTAAATGCGCACGAAAAGTCGGACGATAAAAGCGTTTATCGTTGAGTTTGCGACTATCTTGTTGGATCAGTTTCCAGTAGCGTTTCAGGGCACGATATTCCTGTGACTGACGGTCCAAATGGTTCATGATTTGAATGCGGACGCGGTTCATAGCACGACTAAGGTGTTGCACAATGTGAAAGCGATCAAGGACAATCTTAGCGTTAGGGAATAATTTTCTGGCGATGTCGTAATAAGGGCTAAACATGTCCATAGTGATGACTTTAACGCGATTTCTATCCTGTCTGGAATAGCGTAGGAAGTGGTTTCTAATCGTTGCTTGCGTGCGTCCGTCGAGGATTGTGATGACTTTTAATGAGTCGAAATCCTGAGCGATGAAACTCATTTTTCCCTTCTTGAAGCCGTACTCATCCCAGCTCATATTCTCAGGCAGCCAATTCCAGTCGGTTTTAAATTGGAACTCATTTAGCTTGCGACTGACGGTTGAGGTAGAGACGGCAAGGCGCTTGGCAATGTCGGTCATAGACTGTTTTTCAATGAGCAATTGAGCGATTTTCTGATAGACGACGGTTGCGATTTGGTGATTCTTCTTGACCAGAGAAGTTTCCGCGACAGCCATTTTTCCGCACTCCTTACACTTGAAACGGCGCTTTTTCAGGCGAATGAGAGTTCGGTAGCCAGCACACTCCAGATACGGGATTTTAGAGGCTTTCTGGAAGTCGTATTTGCCCATCTGTCCCTTGCAGGCAGGACATTTAGGAGACTCGTAATCCAAGTAACCGTGAAGTTCTTTGTGCATTCCCATATCGTATTCATTAGTGATGATAATATTTTTGTCTTTTATTCCAAGAAAATTTGTGATAAGATTTAGTTGTTCCATATGAGTCTTTCTAAAATGATGGTTTAGTCGCTTTTCATTATAGGTCATATGGGACTTTTTTTCTACAATCAAAAAGGCTCCATAATCTCCATAGAGGATTTACCCACTACAGAAATTATAGAGCCAAAAAAAGTGACCCTCCAGGGTTCACTTTTTTGTTTAAAAGAATTATTTCTCGAATTCAGCTTTTGATTTAGTATCTGCATACTCTTCAGCTATCTCGCTTGAGAGTATGTCATCATAACTTGGTAATTGAATATCCTGACCATATTTGTTACGAAGGGCAGTTGTTACTAAGCGGTAAGCAAGGTTAGCATTACGAGAAAGAATCGGACCATGGAAGTAGCTACCATAAACGTTTTTATAGTGGACACCTTCAGTACCATCTTCCTTGTTATTACCATTACCGTAGACCACTTTACCAAGTGGTTTTTGATCATCGGAAAGGAAGGTGCGACCTTGGTGATTTTCAAAACCATAATAGGTTTCATTGAATTCTTCGTTATGAATCTTGATGTCACCGATGTAGCGGTTATTTTCCTGATTAAGGGTATAGTGGCCCATAACACCGATACCATCAATGCGGACACCGTTGGCTTGGATGTAATATTGTCCGAGAAGTTGGAAACCACCACAAATCGCTAAGATGACTTTGTTATCTTGAATGTATTGATCAATAGCGTCACGTTTTGACGGGAGATCTTTGGCAACGATGGATTGTTCGTAGTCTTGACCACCTCCAAAGAAGACTATGTCGTAGAGCTCCTTGTCGAAGTCGTCGCCAACTGAAACGATATCGAAGGTCATCTTAGCACCAAGCTTTTCCCCCACGTATTTCATCATAAGGACATTGCCATTGTCACCATAAGTATTGAGAAGATTACCGTAAAGGTGGGCAACATTTAGGATATAGGTGTAGTCACGATTTTCTGGCGATTTGAGAGAAGTATAAGTCATTAGTTCATCCCCTTTCCGACAGCATGACGTTGGGCCAGAATATCACGGAATTCAAGCATGGCAGTATAGGTCGCTAAGATATAGGCGTGGTCGCAGTCTTGCTTTTCAATTAGGGTCATAATATCTTCGAGTTTTTCTGCTTGTGTAATTTTGTCCTCTGGATAGCCAGTTACACGCAGACGACGGGCAATTTCAGAGTGACGGACACCACCAGCATTAATTTCAGGAATATCCATATCGAGAATGCTTTCAAAGTTGGCATCCCAAATCCAGCTGGTGTCAATACCATCAGCATAGTTGGCATTAAGAAGGACTGACAAGCTAAATGGATAGTCTGCAAGTTTAATCATATCCAGAGCTTGGCTAGCTCCAACTGGATTCTTAATCAGTACGAGAGTACATGATTTATCACCAATTTTAAAGGTTTCTTGGCGTCCAAAGACAGCACGACTCTTATCAAAACCAGCTTTGATTTGCTCTGGCACAACGCCGAAGAATTCAGCGACAGAAACGGCAGCAAGGGCATTATAGATGTTGTAGAGCCCCCCAACGTTAATCTTGTAATCTTGACCGTCAATGATAAATTCAGAAGTGGTGTTGGTGATTTTTGTCAGCTGCGTTAGCTTATAATCTAATTCTGGACGGTGGAAGTCACAGTTAAGGCACACATAGTCACCCAAGTTAGCGTAAGTATTAAGGTGATACTGAAGAATGCTCTCGCACTTAGGACACACAATTCCTTCAGTATTATAGTGTGTAAGCTCTGGCGCATGTTTTTCAGTGTCAAAACCATAGAAACGTACGGGATTGACTAGCTCTTTAGAATTAAAAAGAGGACTGTCCCCGTTAGCCAAAATAGTTGCCGCTGGCGCCTTAGCAGCACCATCTAAAATCATCTGATAAGTGGTGTAAATTTCACCATAACGGTCCATTTGGTCACGGAAAATATTTGTGAAGACAAAAAGACTTGGAGTGATATACTCAGTGATTTTTGGAAGGCTGGCTTCATCAATCTCCAAGACAGCGATTTTCTTACCAGATTTAGTTCTTTTAGCAGTTAGAAAGGTGGAAGTAATCCCAGTGATCATGTTGGCTCCACTAGGGTTAGTTACAATTTCACCGTAAGCTTCTTTTAGAATACCGACTGTCAAAGCGGTTGTCAGAGTCTTACCGTTGGTACCAGTGACAACGACGATTTCATAATCTTTAGCTAGTGTGTCTAAAATATCTTTATCAAATTTAAGGGCGATTTTTCCTGGGAGGGTTGAGCCACGTCCCAATTTTGAGAGAACAAAGTGACTAGCTTTACCTGCCAAGATACCCATAGTAGTTTTTATAGTCATGGTTTTATTTTATCATAAAAAGTAGTGATTGTAGCCTCAAAATAGTTTGAATTCATGGTATAATAGAAACTGTTAAAAAATTAAAAGAAAGTGTGATGAGTATGGGATTACTTTCGTCCATTGACGTTGATTTTTGGCGGTCACTTTTTGATAGTCCGCTGAGGGTTCTTGTCAATAGTTTGGACATATTGATTGTTGCTTTTTTAATTTATCGGTTTATTAGGGCTCTGAGAGGAACAAAAATCATGACCCTAGTCCAAGGGGTAGTCTTATTTATTTTTGTAAAGATTATCTCTGATTTTATTGGATTCACGACGATTTCTTATTTGATGAATCAAGTCATCAATTATGGTGCTATTGCAGCAGTCGTTATTTTTGCGCCAGAACTTCGTTCGGCACTTGAGACATTTGGACGGACACCTCAGCATTTTTTGCAAAATAAAGAGGTCAGTTCAGATGAGAAATTGGTTCAGGCTTTTGTCAAGGCCGTCAAGTATATGAGCCCGCGTAAGATTGGAGCCTTGGTTTCTATTGAACAAACTCAGACTTTACAAGAACAGATTGCGACAGGGATTCCGCTAGATGCAGTGGTGACTGGGGAACTTCTAATAAATATCTTCATACCAAATACGCCGCTTCATGATGGTGCAGTAATTATAAGAGATAATAAGGTTACAACAGCTTGTTCTTATCTGCCATTATCAGAGTCTAATAAGATTTCCAAAGAATTTGGGACAAGACACAGGGCTGCTATTGGTCTTTCGGAACAAACAGATGCACTAACCTTTGTTGTCTCTGAGGAAACGGGTGCGATTTCCATTGCGTACAAGGGCAATTTTTTGCACGACCTCTCAGTTCAAGAATTTGAACATGAGTTAAGTCTTATCTTGTTGAAAGAGCAGGAACCACGTCAGTTATTCTTTCAACGTTGGATTGGAGGTGGTGAAAAATGAAGCGTCTAGTAAGATTTTTCACAAATGATCGCTTGTGGCAGATGGTAGTTGCCCTCTTCCTTGCTGTCACACTCTTTTTCACAGCATGGTCGGGGAATACGCAAAATAAAAATAATAGCTCAATTGCATCCAATACTTTCACGAAAACCGTTGAGTCGGTACCTGTGGATATCAAATACGATAGTGATAAGTACTTTATCAGTGGCTATTCCTATGATGCTGAGGTCTATCTAACAGCGACGACACAATTAGCCTTGACAACTGAAACAACAAGTGACACACGTCATTTTAAGTTGGTTGCAGATTTATCAAATTTTGGCCCAGGGACAAGTCATGTTCCTATTCAGGTTAAGAATTTACCGGATGGAATGTCTGCCCAAGTATCACCATCGACCTTGACAGCAACCATAGGTAAAAAAGCTAGTAAGACATTTGATGTAGTTGCAAATATCACACCGGATAAGTTGGCTAATGGCTATGAAGTGAAAAAGGTTAGCTTGGATGAAACCAAGGTAGAGGTGACCTCAAGTGAGGATATCATCAATCAAATTGATCACGTTCAAGCAGTCTTGGAAGGCGATGACAACTTGTCTGATGATTATGATGGTAACTTGGTTCTTCAAGCAGTTTCGTCTAATGGAACGATTTTAGCTAGTTCAATTTCCCCAGCTAAGGTTCATGCCAAGATTAGTTTGAGAAAATTGAGTAAATCAGTTCCAGTTAAGCTAGAGTTGACTGGCGATAAGGCTAGCAATGTGTCTAGTATCAGTTATAGTTTTGATCGTGGTCATGTGACCATTGTTGGTAGTCAAGAAGCCATGGATAAAATTGATAGCATCACAGTCCCTGTAGACATTAGCCAAGTAACTAAAGATACATCGAAAACCTTAGAGCTAAAAGCAGAAGGTGTTACAGTGCAGCCAAGTACTGTGAAGGTTAACTTGAAAGTCACGCAAAAGTGAGGGAGTTACATTTTCATCAAATTGAGATATAATAGATTGGGTTGAGAGGAATAGTCTCATAATAATGTAACCAATTAATAATATTTTAAAACAAGGGTTGAACATATTGGTGCAATCTTATACAGCTAGATTATCTAGATAGGTTCACTAGATTAGATTGACTCTTGCTAATGGCATCAAAGTTTAAGGAGGATTTAGTGCACAGGCACTAATAGTAAATTTATGGGTAAATATTTTGGAACAGACGGTGTTCGTGGAGAAGCAAACGTTGAGCTTACGCCTGAATTGGCTTTTAAATTAGGTCGTTTTGGTGGTTATGTGCTTAGTCAACATGAAACTGGCCGTCCTAAAGTTTTTGTGGCTCGTGATACACGTATTTCTGGTGAGATGTTAGAATCTGCTTTGGTAGCGGGACTTCTCTCAGTAGGTATCGAAGTCTATAAACTTGGGGTACTTGCGACACCAGGTGTATCATACTTGGTACGTACAGAAAATGCTAGTGCTGGTGTAATGATTTCAGCTAGTCACAATCCAGCACTTGATAATGGAATCAAGTTCTTTGGTGGAGATGGCTTTAAATTAGATGATGCACGTGAAGCGGAAATTGAAGCTCTCCTAGATGCCGCAGAAGATACTCTTCCACGCCCATCAGCTGACTTGGAACGCTTGTCGATTATCCAGAAGGACTTCGTAAATACGAAAAATTCTTGGTGACTACTGGTCTTGACCTCGGTGGTATGAAGGTTGCCTTGGATGCTGCTAACGGTGCGGCTGCGGTATCTGCTCGTAATATTTTCCTTGACTTGAATGCAGAAATCGCTGTTATTGGTGATCAACCTGATGGCCTTAATATCAATGCTGGTGTAGGTTCTACACATCCAGAGCAATTGCAGGCCTTAGTTAGAGAATCTGGTTCAGCAATCGGTCTTGCCTTTGATGGTGACAGTGACCGTCTCATTGCCGTTGATGAAAATGGCGATATTGTCGATGGTGACAAGGTGATGTATATCATTGGTAAATACTTGTCTCAAAAAGGTGAGTTAGCTAAAAACACCATTGTTACAACAGTTATGTCAAACCTTGGTTTCCACAAGGCTCTCGACCGTGAAGGTATTAACAAGGCTGTGACTGCTGTTGGTGACCGTTACGTTGTCGAAGAAATGCGTAAAAACGGCTACAACCTTGGTGGTGAACAATCTGGACACGTTATTATCATGGATTACAATACAACTGGTGATGGTCAATTGACAGCTATCCAATTGACTAAAGTAATGGTTGAAACAGGTAAGAGCTTGTCTGAATTGGCAGCAGAAGTAACCATTTACCCTCAAAAATTGGTTAATATCCGTGTGGAAAATAGCATGAAAGATAAAGCTATGGACGTTCCTGCAATTGCCGCTATCATTGAAAAAATGGAAGCTGAGATGGCTGGTAATGGACGTATCTTGGTTCGTCCAAGTGGTACAGAGCCTCTCCTTCGTGTTATGGCAGAAGCACCAACAGATGATGAAGTGAACTACTATGTCGATACTATTGCCGATGTTGTTCGTGCAGAAATTGGTTTGGACTAAGTATGCTAGCTAAACTCAGAGGCTTTATGGCTACCGAAGTTTTCAAATATCTCTTCTTTGGGGTTTTGGCAACTTTGGTTTACATGGTTAGTCGTACCTTGATTTTTCAGTTGACCAAACAAGGGACCCTCTCGGCTGTCCTGGCCAATGCGATTGCCATTATCTTTGCCTTTTTTACAAATGACATCTTTGTCTTTAATCAGGAAACGGCAGGTATGGCCACGCGCTTTGTTAAGTTCGTAGGAGCCCGCCTTTTGACCTTGGTCTTGGATTTGGCATTAGCCTATTTCTTGGTAGATACTTATCCAGAGATTATTGGTCAATTTGTTGGCCATAGTCAGGCATGGGTAAATGGTATCGAGAGTCTATTTGCTCAGGTCCTTATCATTGTGTTGAACTATATTATTTCAAAATTCTTCGTCTTTACGGACGAAAAAGTATAAACAAAAAGGAAGTTGTTAGGAAATGTGTTAAAAGCGTTTCTTACCGACCTCCTTTTTTGATATAATTGAAGAGACTTAAAAAATAGAAAGATGAAACATGTACGTACAATTATCTCAACGTCTCAAGGACGTAGCAACCTACGTTCCTAAAGGCGCAAAACTCTTGGATGTAGGCAGTGATCATGCCTATCTTCCGATTTATTTACTTAAAAAGGGCTTGATTACTTCAGCCATTGCTGGCGAAGTGGTAAAGGGTCCTTATGAATCAGCTCTCGCAAATGTCTCAGCTTCTGGTTTCAATGATAAAATCGACGTGCGCTTGGCGAATGGCTTAGCTGCCTTTGAGCCTTATGATGCCGTTACAACTATCACGATTTGTGGTATGGGGGGACGTCTTATTGCGGATATTCTTGATGCTGGAAAGGACAAACTTAAGGACGTAGACCGTCTGATTTTGCAACCAAATAATCGGGAAGATGATCTCCGTATCTGGTTGATGGAAAATGATTTTACTATTGTTTCAGAAGCCATTATGACTGAAAATGGCAAATATTACGAAATCATAGTGGCAGAAGCTGGTCAAATGAACCTTTCAGAGAGGGAGATTCGCTTTGGCCCTCATCTTATGAAAGAGCAGTCTCAGGTTTTCAAGCTCAAATGGCAACGTGAAATTAATAAATTAGAGATTGCCTTGGGGTCTATTCCCCTTGCCAATCAGGATGACCGTGCAGTTCTTGAAGAAAAAATTCAAACCATTAAGGAGGTTTTGGACCATGTTAGCTAGTGATCTTATCAAGTCTTATGAAAGCTTTTGTCCACCGGAACTTTCCATGGAAGGTGATGTGGTTGGCTTACAAATTGGCAGTCTGGATAAGGAGATTCAGAAGGTCATGGTTACTTTGGATGTTCGTGAGAATACAGTAGCTGAAGTCATTGAAAAAGATGTGGACCTTATCATTGCTAAGCATGCACCTATTTTCCGTCCTGTAAAGGATTTGGTGTCGTCACCGGACCGTGATATTTTGCTTGACCTAGTTAAGCACGACATTGCTGTCTATGTCAGTCATACCAATATTGATGTCGTTGATGAAGGTCTTAATGATTGGTTCTGCGAGTTACTTGACATTAAGGATACCACTTATTTAACAGAGACTGCTGAAAATCAAGGAATCGGTCGAGTGGGTGATATTGTGCCACAGACCATTGAAGATCTTGCTCTTAAAGTCAAGTCTGCTTTTGGTTTAGATAGTGTTCGACTGGTTCGTTATAATCATGACAATCCTCTTGTTAACCGTGTGGCTATTTGCGGTGGTAGTGGTCAAGGATTTTACAAGGATGCTCTGAAAAAGGGAGCACAGGTTTTTATCACGGGAGATATTTATTACCATACGGGTCAAGAGATGATTACTAACGGCCTCTTGGCTATTGACCCCGGTCACCATATCGAAGCCCTCTTTGTCTCAAAGATTGCTGAGAAACTTGAGGTCTGGAAACGTGAGCATAATTGGCATGTGACGATACTTGAAAGTCAGTCGTCAACAAATCCTTTTGATCATTTGTAGGTGGATTTGTTTATGACTTGGTTTTTACATCAAAATGTTGTTTTCTTAGCTTTTCTTGCCGGTCTCTTTACCTGGGGATGTACTATTGTTGGCTCAGCCATAGTCTTCTTCTTCAAGAATATTAGCCGTAAATTGCAAGACATCATGATGGGCTTTGCGGCTGGTGTCATGATTGCAGCCTCTTTTTGGTCCGCTACTGGCTCCTTCTTTGGCTTATGCTAGTCAAAATGGATATGGTAAATTGTCATGGTTTCCCGCAGCAGCTGGATTCTTACTTGGTGGTGTTGCCCTTCGTTTGATGGATGCTGTCGTCCCTCACTTGCATTTGAAAAATGATATTTCAAAAGCGGAAGGAATTCAGCCTCGTAAGAAAAAATTATCAAAAACTGCCCTACTTTTTTTGGCTATTACCATTCATAACTTTCCAGAAGAATTGGCAGTCGGGGTTACCTTTGGTACCTTGGCAGGTGGTAATATGACACTCGCTGGTCTTATGGGAGCTATTGGTCTAGCTATCGGGATTGGTTTGCAAAATGTTCCTGAAGGTGCAGCCCTTTCTATTCCTATTAGAGCAGATGCTAAATCTCGAATCAAGGCTTTCTATGTGGGTTCTATGTCAGCTATCGTGGAGCCTATCGGAGCTATCATGGGAGCTGCTCTTGTTATGTGGATGATGGCTATTATTCCTTATGCCTTGGCCTTTGCAGCAGGTGCCATGATTTTTGTGGTAACAGAGGAATTGATTCCTGAATCACAGGCAAATGGTAATACTGACATGGCAACTTTGGGACTTATGGTTGGCTTTGTAGTCATGCTGGTTATGGATGTGGCCTTGGGATAAATGATTAATGATGAGCTGTTCCTGTATGTATAGGTCTCAGCTCTTTTCAAATAGATGGAGTTAGAGATGAAAATTGCAATTGTTGGAGCAGGTATTGTCGGTTCAACGGCTGCCTATTACTTATCAAAAGAAAAAGACGTAGAGGTTACTGTTTTTGACCATGGTCCTGGACAAGCAACCAAGGCAGCTGCGGGGATCATCAGCCCCTGGTTTTCTAAACGCCGAAATAAAGCTTGGTATCGCATGGCTCGTTTGGGAGCTGATTTTTACCAAGAGTTAACTTCAAATCTTGAAAATGATGGTTATGACACGAGTTTTTATGATCAGTCTGGTGTGGTCCTTCTCAAGAAAGACGATGGTAAATTGGACGGTTTGTATCAGTATGCTGAAACTAGGTTAGAAGAGTCACCTATTATTGGTGAACTCTCTATAAAAAACGCCGATGAACTCCCTAAATTCACTGGATTTGACCGTTGTCTCTATGCTTCTGGTGGAGCCAGAGTTGAGGGGGCAGAACTGACAGCTACTTTGATTGAGGCCTCTGGTTTTGAAAAGCTAGAGGGGCTAGTTACACTCTCTTCTCTTGATAATGAGACTTATGAGATTAATGCTCAAACTTTTGATAAAGTCATTCTTGCTTGTGGTGCCTGGCTAGGTCAAACGCTTGAACCCCTTGGTTTTGAAGTGGATGTTCGACCCCAAAAGGGTCAATTACGAGATTATTTCTTTGAGGGTTTAGATACTGGTAAGTTGCCTGTTCTGATGCCAGAGGGTGAGTTAGATATCATACCTTTTGCGGGTGGAAAGATCTCGGTAGGGGCCAGTCACGAAAATGATAAAGGCTTTGATTTGACGGTTGAT
>OLNK01001157.1_pt1 | contig 22189 bp, 16 predicted proteins | sample 1672791 | NCBI WGS metagenome assembly OLNK01 (sample SAMEA3136724, study PRJEB25190) | human gut metagenome | biome: human gut; feature: human-associated habitat; material: faeces | place: Austria | collected 2013 | reverse complement strand
CCACGGTGCCGTAGAGCGACCAGTCGTACTGCGAATAGGCCGCCGGGTCTGACATGTCGAAGGTGTCGATGTCGCAGAAGTCGAAGTCCTTGGCGACGCCGCGCTCCTCGGCGAGCGCGCGGACCGCGCGGCCCAGCTGGCCGTTGCAGCCGGTCACGAGCGTGCGGCGCGGGGCCATGGGGATGGCGTCCTCCAGCATCGGGTGGTGCTTGTCGGCCTCGGAGAGCTCGCACTCGTCGAGCGGGATGGGCCAGTCAATGCCAAGCTCGGGGTCGGCGAGGTTGACGAAGGTGTAGGTCTTCTTGAGCTCGGCCGACCAGTGGGCGTTCACCAGGTACGTGTATGCCGTGCCGTCCTCGAGCGCCTGGAAGGAGTTGCCGACGCCGCGGGGCACGTAGATCGCCTTGGAGGGGTCGATGACGCACGTGTAGACCTCGCCGAAGCTCTCTCCCGGGCGCAAGTCCACCCATGCGCCGAACACGCTTCCCGTCGCCACGGAGATATACTTATCCCAAGGCTCGGCGTGGATACCGCGTGTGACGCCCTTGCTCGCGTTGAAGGAGATGTTGTTCTGCACCGGGCCCAGGTCGGGCAGCCCGATGCCCGTCTGCTTGGCGCGCTGCCAGTTCTCCTTGAACCAGCCGCGGGAGTCGCCGTGGACAGCCAGGTCGAACACCAGCATCCCGGGGATGTTGGTGCGCTCCACCTTGAGGGGCTTCTCGAACTCGAATTCGCTCACGATGGCCTCCTACTGTCCCTGCGCCTTGTAGCGGGCCTCGGTGGCCGCCTTGGCCGGGCGCCACCAGGACTCGTTGGCCTTGTACCACTCGATGGTCTTTCTCAGGCCCTCTGCAAAGTCGTTGTGCGCCGGGCGCCAGCCGAGCTCGGTCTGAAGCTTGGTGGAGTCGATGGCGTAGCGGCGGTCGTGGCCGGGCCTGTCCTTGACCCAGTCGAAATCATCAGGCGACTTGCCCATCATCTCAAGAATCATACGCAGCACCGTGATGTTGTTGCGCTCGCCGTCCGCGCCGATGAGATAGGTCTCGCCCATGCGGCCCTTCGTAAGGATGGTCCAAACGGCCGAACTGTGGTCCTCGGTGTGGATCCAGTCGCGCACGTTCTCGCCCGTGCCGTAGAGCTTAGGGCGCACGCCGTCGATGATATTGGTAATCTGCCTGGGGATGAACTTCTCCACGTGCTGGTAGGGGCCGTAGTTGTTCGAGCAGTTGCTTATCGTGGTGCGAAGCCCGTAGGTGCGGGTCCAGGCGCGCACGAGCATGTCGGAGGCCGCCTTGGTGGAGCTGTAGGGGCTGCTGGGCCTGTACGGCGTCTCCTCGGTGAAGCGCGCCGGGTCGTCCAGCGCCAGGTCGCCGTAGACCTCGTCGGTGGAGACGTGGTGGTAGCGGACGCCGTATTTGCGCACGGCCTCGAGCAGGCGGAAGGTGCCCTCGACGTTGGTGCGCAGGAACGGCTCCGGGTCGGCGATGGAGTTGTCGTTGTGGGACTCCGCAGCGTAGTGCACGATGGCGTCATGACCGGGGACTATGCGATCCAAAAGCTCAGCGTCGCAGATGTCGCCCACCACGAGCTCGACGCGGTCCTCGGGAAGCCCCGCGATGCTCTCCTCGTTGCCCGCGTAGGTCAGCTTGTCCAGCACGGTCACGTGCACGCCGGGGTGCTTGTTGACCACGTAATGCACGAAGTTGCTGCCGATGAACCCGCAGCCCCCCGTGACGATAATGTTCTTGGGCTCGAAAGTCTCAGCCACGCCATCCTCCTTGAATAGAAACCCTCTATTGGGAAATTGATATCTTCGTAATCTTTTATAGAATAGCAGTCAACCTAACGGCTTGGCAGAACTGCACTGCATATACAGCAAAACGCCCCCGCACAAAGCGAGGGCGTTTTGCATAATGGCTAACGGCGCTTATTAACGAACTCGCCTTCAGCAACACGCTTCAAATGCTGGCCATAAACCGATTTACCGTATTTCTTCGCACATTCACGAAGTTGATCGGTATCGATCCAATTATTCTCCCAAGCAATCTCTTCAGGCACGCAAACAGGAATATCCTGACTACGCTCGACCGCACGCACAAACTCGCCGGCCTCGTAGAGGCTCTCCATGGTGCCGGTGTCCAGCCATGCGAAGCCGCGTCCCAGGGTAACGACGGACAAGGTACCGCTCTCCAAATACATGCGGTTGAGATCGGTAATCTCCAGCTCGCCGCGCGCGGAGGGCTTCACCTTCTTGGCCAGCTCGCAGACGCGCGAGTCGTAGAAGTACAGGCCGGTGACGGCGTAGCTGCTCTTGGGATGCTCGGGCTTCTCCTCAATGGACACGGCGTTGTAGTTCTCGTCGAACTCCACCACACCGAAGCGCTCGGGGTCGTCGACGTGGTAGCCGAACACCGTGGCGCCCTTGCCGGACTCGGCGGCCTTGACGGCGCTGCGCAGGTGATCCCCCAGCCCGTTGCCGTAGAAGATGTTGTCGCCAAGCACCAGCGCACAAGGCTCGCCGGCAATGAACTCCTCACCGATGATGAACGCCTGCGCCAGACCGTCGGGGCTAGGCTGCTCAGCGTAGGACAACTTCACACCGAACTGGGAGCCGTCTCCCAAAAGACGCTCGAAGTTCGGCAGGTCCTGCGGCGTGGAAATGACAAGGATGTCACGAATGCCAGCCATCATAAGCACCGACATAGGGTAGTAGATCATCGGCTTGTCATAGATGGGGAGCAACTGCTTGCTCGTGACTAACGTAAGCGGATACAAACGAGTGCCAGATCCGCCGGCAAGAATAATACCCTTCATATAAATCCTCCTCAGCAATAACCAGCACCAGCTAAATACCGCCATCGAACACGATGGCGGCACCCGAAGAAATGCCATGGATGAATAGCATCACCCATAACACTCTAATCTTATCGTTTCGCAGATGCGAGGTAATCATTAAAGCTCCAATCGCACGAAAAGCCTACCCCCTTTTCAGCCAGTTTTCAGCGTTTGTTATGAAAAGACGTAGCAAACCAAACGTGCAAGCAAGCCCAAACTCGCAAAATGTCGCAACTTGCGTCATACTTCAAGAAGGGAAAACGCTAAAGCTACAAGGGAGTACGCAGATATTCATGGATAAGTGCAACAGCAGCGCAACACCAAAGCTGAAAACGCTGCTAGTCATACCAGCGTATAACGAAGAAGACTGCATTCTCAGCGTTGCTAAAAAAATCGAATCCGCCGGTTACGATTACGTAATCGTGAACGACGGCTCAACGGATTCGACACTAAGGATTTGCAAGGAAAACAACCTGAACGTCCTGGACCTTCCGCGAAACCTCGGAATCGGCGGAGCAGTTCAAGCGGGACACAAGTATGCCCTTCGGAACGGTTACGACGTGGACATTCAGGTTGACGGCGACGGCCAACATGATATCAACTACATACCTTTACTTATCAAGGAAATCGAAGCTGGGGCAGATCTGGCTATTGGATCTCGGTTCTTGATTCAAACCGAGGGCTTTCAATCCACCGCAATGCGCCGAATTGGCATCAAATGGCTATCGTTCATGTTGAAGCTTCTGTACAAGAAGAATATCACCGATCCCACATCCGGTTTCAGAGCGAGTGGAAGGCGAGCACTAGAATTGTTCTCGCGAACCTATCCCATCGATTACCCCGAACCGGAATCGATTGCCGAATCGTTAAACCACGGGCTAACGGTGAGCGAAGTATCCGTTGAAATGAAAGAGCGGGCCGGCGGCACCTCATCAATTAAAGTATTTGGCAGCGTGTATTACATGATCAAAGTCAGCCTGGCAATTGCAATGTGCCGCATAGAAAAGCGCTCAGGAAAATAGGAGTTGCAATGCTCACACACACATCCATAATCCTAGCAATACTGGGATTACTGCTGTTGATATACATCATTCGCCTGGTCTCCAGCAAGAGGCTCTTGCTAAGTTATTCGCTGCTATGGGTGTTTCTTGCAGTCATTATTACGTTATGCGCCTTATTCCCTACTCCGATATATTGGCTTGCAGACGAGATTGGTATTGCCCTTCCGTCTAACTTTATTTTCATTATCGGCATCATTTGCCTGTTGGTGATATGCCTATCTTTGAGCGTAATCGCCAGCAAGCAAACCGCATATTCGAAAACGCTCGTACAGGAAGTGGCCTTACTTCGTAAAGAAGTCGATGCAATAAAGGCTGAACAACAGAATATTCGTTAGTTAGTCGGAGAGAGCATGCGCAAAACGTTATTCATATACTCCGCTAATTACTTACCAAATATTGGCGGAGTCGAGAAGTATACCCATAATCTGGCAAACCAGCTTGAGCATTTGGGAGTTCATGCATGCGTTGTCACGAACAACGTATTCAACCTTGCAGAAGAGGAGACGCTCAAAAGCGGAGCAACCGTATATCGCATACCCTGTCATCCTCTAATTGGAGGGAGGCTTCCTGTTCCAAAACGAAATCTTACTTTCAATAAGCTTCTGAAGCGAATCTATTCTCAACCAACCGACTACGTAGTTATCAACACCAGATTTTACCCTCACACGTTTCTCGGTGTAAAGCATGCTGAAAATCACAATATAAAGCCAATTGTGATTGATCATGGATCTGCATATCTGACATTGGGAAATCCCGTAATCGACATTGCCGTAAAGGCCCACGAGCATATGATTACCGCCTTACTGAAGCGCCATCCAATTGATTTTTATGGCGTTTCAAATGAAAGCGTTAAGTGGCTCAAAACATTTGAGATTGAAGGAAAAGGTGTCTTGAACAATTCGATTGACGCTGACAACTATTACGCAAGTGCGTCAAATCGAGATTTCAGAAACGAGCTTCAACTAGCTGATGGTGATTTCCTAGTCTCATTCACAGGCCGTTTGATTCCCGAAAAGGGCATTAACGAATTGTTAGATGCCGCGAGGCAGTTACGCGACAGGCCAAATATAAAGTTCGCACTTGCAGGCGATGGCCCTTTGATGAGCATGCTCGAAAAAAATAACCCTGGAAACCTTACACTTCTTGGAAAACTACCGTCTGAAGATATTGCCGCGTTATTGATCTCAAGTGACATTTTTTGCCTGCCAACAAGATCAGAAGGGTTCTCGACCTCGCTTCTCGAAGCGGCAGCATGCTACACGACACCCATCATCACCAACGTTGGCGGGGTGCCAGAAATGATTCCGAGTAAAGAATATGGCGTTATTCTCCAAAGTCAATCAAGCACCGAGATTGCAGAAGATATCGTCAGCATTCAGGAAAATCCCGAACGAAATATAATATTAGCGCGAAACATCGGAGCAAGGGTTCGCGCAGAATTCTCGTGGCAAAGAACAGCAGAAAAAGTACTGCAAGCATGCCAAAAGGCAAACTCTCGCTGATATAGAAACATGTGGTGGCTGGTGAAATTTCTAGCGTATTCACCAGCCACCACATTGGCAAGTTAGAGCTATTGCAAAACTATAGAAAAGGTTCTCATCATATAAAGGCAATTGAGAACGACAATTGAACCAATCATAAGATTTGCGCTATTGATTTTAAATGACAGCGAGTTAAACCGACACCCTAACATGAACAGTGGTAAAACTGGTAAAAAGTATCTCCCTTGAATCCCGAGGATCACTGGTTCCGTATCAAACGTCCAACCGAGATACATGGAGACCATTACTGCTAACCAAGCCAGCAGAGGTACAATCAGGCAAAGAATTCTCAATCGTCCTTCCACACATCTTTCCTGATCAGGATCGCATCGAATATACGCCAGAAACAAAATCGCGAGATAGGCAAACACAATGTAGCTTGGCGCTACGATAGTGTTCTGAAACCAGCCCAAAGAGCCCCCGACTAACGTTTGAACATAAAAATCCCCTGTCAACAACATAGATCCCAAAAATAATCCGATAGTGGCTACAGGATCGGCCAATGCACTTTGAAGCGTATAAAAGTGGCCAAATTCATCCCCGCGTTGATCCAAGCCAGAAGAAGGCCCTGTTGCCATAGATGAAACCGAATTAAGCTTTGTAAGCACAAAGAGGAAAACAACTCCGGCACAAATACCAACTTTGAAAGCAAGCATTTGCTTGCGGCTAGCAAAACAACGCCGAGGAGCAAATAATCCAATAAGCAACGAAGCGCAATACACGAGTTTACAGGGAACGAGCAATATCTGCAGTATCACAATGAAGGCCAGGAGCTTATTAGTCGCCTGGTTTTCACTTATCCATAGCCGCAGCAATAGCGCAATCGACAAAAATGATAGGCCGATAGTGCCTGCATCATATGAATAAGACGCGCAGATATGAAGCGTCATAGGAAGAAGGCAAATGACCTTTAATCCATTTTTGCCGACGGGAGTCAGCCTGATAGCCATAAGAGCCAAGGCAGCGAACAGAATGAAATTTAATACCCTCCCTAAATAGAAGGTAACCACAGCATCAAAACCAGCCAGTCTTCCCAAACAAATTCCAAGTACTGAAGGCAATTTGATATAGAACGGATTTTGTGCTGAATTTAACGCCCCAGGACTCACCAACACCATGGTAGTCTCATGATTACCAGACGCCTCACCCAAGGAAGCTATCGTCTTGGAATACATATCAGCAGAAAGCTCATTCGCTATATACAAGTCAGCATCAGTTTGCCGCATTTCCAGCATGGTGTTTTCGTAATCAACCTCACCACCAAGTATGAGATCTGAGTAATAGTATGAAGACCAGTAATGAAACGTTTCATCTGGTACAGATCCAGGAGTAAACGCAAAAGTGAAAAATATACCAGAAATGAGCAGCACCGCAGCGAACAATTTTGTTGATTCAAGCGTGATACGTTTAAATAGCGCCAACGCGATGAGCGTGATAACACCAATAGCAATTAAACCAAAGATGGTTAGATACATCCTCGAATGGCAATTAGCATAGTAATACATGTAAATCAGCAAGATTGCCGCTGATAACAATACAATCTTGCTAATCTTTATATAAAAAGTTTTCTTTTCGCTTCTCGCGTTAATCATTATCTAAATCCGTATCCATTCGAATAGAAGTGCGCGCTTTGCTATATTTTGCACCAGCTCGGAACATAGAAAACCGACGTGCTAGCTGTCCCGAAATACGGATCACCGCTGCAATAATATTTGCTCCAACGAGTCCTGAGCTTGCCTTGTTCCTCTATGAAACGACGCATATTATTCCCTGACGAATCATATCCTCGACTGATAGATTCGTAATGATAGAGCTTCGCATCTGGGGTAAACACGACAAGGCGATTGGTGTCGCGAACCCTCAGGCAAAAATCAACATCATTGAAAGCAACTGCAAAATACTCATCGAAACCGCCCAATTCCTCAAACAACCGCTTCTCCACCATCATGCAAGCGGCAGTCACCACGGAAACATCCTGCGTGAGAACAGCACGTCGCATGTAGCCGGGATCATCTGCATCGATATTGTTGAACACATGAATTGGGCCAGCGACATCATTAACGCTCTGACATGCTATCATCAAAACGCCAGCATGCTGAACAGTGTTGTCGGGATAGAGCAATTTTGCGCCAACCGCACCGACGTCTTCCCTTTGGCAGATCGACAGCATCGAATCAATCCAGTCTCCAGCTATAACCTCTGTGTCATTGTTAAGGAAGAGAATATAATCTCCATCCGCCTGACCAACGCCAAAATTATTGATAGCGGAATAGTTAAACTCCTTTTCCCATTTCAGCAACTTAATGTTAGGGTATTCGGACATCAAACGCTCATAGCAGTCAAAAGTAGAGCTTTCGGTACTATTGTTCTCAACTATGTAAATATTGAAATTCGAGTAGGTTGTCTTCTTTTCGATAGAATCAACGCACCGCGTGAGTACCTTAGCGCAATCTTTGTTTGGTATAACGATGGACACCTTAGGTTGTCCGGAAATAGCATACTCAACTCGATAGAAGCAAGGTTTATCGGTTTCACAAGCAGTTGCACGGATCCCCAGTCGATTCAAATGCTGCTGAAGCGCTTTCTGTCCCGCCAAAGTTGCATATGATTTGTTTCCAGCATCCTTAGCCGTAGAGGTATCACTAATTCTCCAGTGATACAAGACATCCGGAACATGGTGAAATTGCTCCGTAAGCTCTGCTAACCTTAGCACGAAATCATAGTCTTGAGCACCATCGAACTCTTTTCGAAGCTTTAAGCTCTTTGCTAGCTCCGATCTCACAGTAAGCAAATGCGTAATATAGTTATGGCATCTCAACAAATCAATATTCAAATCTGATTTGAAATGCGGCGCAGCATACGTACCGGATTCAGTAAGAAAATCTTCATCGCAATAAAGAACATCAATCTGCGGATTGGCTTCAATCGCCTTCGCATATTCATATAGCACGCGTTCATCCAGCACATCATCATGATCAAAGAGCGCAATATAATCGCCAGTAGCAGCCTCAATACCAATATTGGTATTATCGGCAATACCAAGATTTCCCTCTAGCGTTATAACCTTTATTCGAGAATCTTGAAGCGCTTCCAATGCTGCACAGAGTGATTGGTCTTCCGGTGTTGCATTCACCAGGAGCAGCTCCCAATTCGTATATATCTGATCCTCAACGGACTGAATCATCTCGTTAAGAAAGCGAAGAGGAGTATGGAACAACGGGACAACAACGCTGAATGCGGTATTACCCGTTCGAACAAAATCATTTGGCTTTAAACCCCGAGAAAAGCGTTTTCTGGATTCAACGCTCCTCTCATAGGCAACTGGACCAGTGCATCGATAGAACAACGGGTTATATCGATCAGAAAACAAATCGATAGAGCATTGATCAAAACAAATGAAGCCGGATCTGCTGAGGTTGTCCGCAGCTGCTACCAAACAATAAGAAACGCATTCCTTGGAAAGACGAAGGGTAAAATCAACCTCGGTGCGCTTCAAACCCAAGGCAACCGTAGAGGAGGTCCTGCCGAATACGATATCCGCTGCGTCTACCTTGCATCCCTTGTTATCTAACAACGACAGAGAGAGTCCACTAGCGTTGACAGGAGCACAAACGAAGCCTTTGATAATATATTGCTGTTTTTCGTAGGATTCAACAAACGTGGTCAACCGAATATGGATTTGATCCGAGTAGGTGTAACCATCTATGTCACGTAAAGCCGATACAGTTTTAAAATCAAGTCTATAGTTAAGCCTCGATAGCCATTTAATCATGAATCGACTAATAGATTTTTTGGTCTTGGCTATCTCGTTACCTTTATCATCAAACACCACAGACTCAATGATAATTTTATCCGTATCCAACAAAGGCGTTGCCAGCACGTAGGTTCCCGCTTTTTGATACCTGTAGGACTCAATTGGCAACGGGACCCCGTCTTCAGAGCGCGCCAAGAAGCGAGTATGCGCATATTGCTGACTGCAATGGACAATCGTTTCAATATAAGCAATGCCATCGCCGCGGCATATTTTCCCAAATGAGATATGCATGTGATCGAATCCTTATAGAAAAATAGCAATCAAACAACTAATTATGCGATAGAAGAAGCAAGCATGGCCTGCTCCTCGGCGCCAAGCCCCAAACGACCGCCGACAAACAGCAACCGAGAAACGGAACTTGCATGAGAAGCGAGATAGTCAAGACATGCCGCCTCACTATCAAGGTTGGTTTTATCCATCATCATTAGCGCGGAATGATTCGCACCACCACAGCACCCAACAGTTAATAGCTCAGGCCACTGATCGAAATCGCGAGAGGCAATCATCAACTCCATTCCAGAACCCGATCGCCCGATAGAAGACATGAAGTCGAAAACCATCTTAAAGACCTCGAAGCAAGTATCTCCCTCACCAGCAGCAATTAGATTGGTACGCAAGCCCGCTGAATCGAATTCGTCCTGGAATTTCGATGCTCCGGGTCCAACAAGCGCAATGCGATTAATATTCGCTGATGTTAATGAAGCAATGATGGCAGAGCAATCTTCCTGCCATGGATTCAGCACGAAAACAGGAGCATGCTTGGCATACGTCATCGGCGAAAGCAAAAGCGATTGGGAATTGTCGGTGAAATCGACCACATATGCTTCGTCGCCCCATAAGCTATAATCCCTACCATAGTCGAATGCTTGTTGAGATAGGTCAGTCGCCGTAACGCCCTCGCCGAACGAAATAACTGTTGGCTTCCATGAATAAGATTCCAGCTGGTCGATAACCTTATCTTCCGGGCCATCGGACCTGAAAACGAAAATCTTATCGGGATGAAGCTCAAGCAATGCATGCTCTGCCGATTCGGATAACTTTTCATTTCCCCCGCATGCGACAATTGGGGCCCCTAGGGCACCAGCAAACCCACTTGCAACAACAGCATTTGCATGCGTCGAATCACCAACCAAACATACAGAGGAAGCCTCACGGCCCTTCCAGGACTGCAGCATCATTCGATTATTTCTGCTCCCAGAATTCTCGCCTTCGACAACCGAATAGCGACTCTTCAGCTCGTCATCGTCTTTAGCTAATGCAGTTTTAAGAGCATCGAACACACACTCTTCCGATTCTTTGCTGCCGGTGCGTCCTCCCAAGCCCCCATAAATTCGAGCAACGTATCCGGCATCGCCCATCAACCGCGTATGGCCCTTTTCGATCCAGATAGCTTTGTTGCACAAACGGGCAATCTGATCATTGCTATGCGAGACGATCAGAACGGTAACCCCGTGCTCTTCAATAAGTTGCGTGATACGGTTTTCGCACTTTCGTTGGAACATAAAGTCGCCAACGGAGAGGACTTCGTCCACTACGAGGATTTCAGGGACGATAACCGTAGCGATGGCAAACGCGATGCGCGACACCATGCCTGAGGAGTAGTTCTTAAGCGGCATATCCAGGAATTTTTCCACCTCTGCAAATTCGACGATCTCATCGAAATGCTCGTTGATGAAGTCCTTTGAATAGCCCAATAACGCACCGTTAAGGTAAATGTTCTCGCGCGCCGACAGGTCCATGTCGAAACCAGCACCAAGCTCGATCAGCGGGGCGATATTGCCATTGACCGTGCATTTTCCTTTGGAGGGCTCAAGCACTCCCGCAATTATCTTCAGAATAGTCGACTTGCCTGAGCCGTTGGTTCCCATGATGCCGAAAACGTCGCCCTTTCGCACTTTGAAAGAAACGTCGTCCAGCGCTTTGAATTCCTCAAAGAACAGCTTGCCACGCGCAATGGCAATCGCATACTCCTTCAGATTATTCAACTGCTCGCTTGCCATATTAAACGACATGGAGACATGCTCCACATCGATCATAACCGGGCGATTATCCTCTTCCTCAGCCGGCAGCTGATCGGAAGAAAGAACGCTCGTGTTCACATTTTCCGGCATAGCCACCCACTCCTAAACGTAAAGAATGAACTTCTTTTCTTGCTTCTTGAAAACTGCAAAACCCACTATAAGGGCACCGACACCGCAAAAAAGGCAAATGGCAATCTGCTCAAGAGTTGGCGCTGAGCCGTACAGTGCAATCTCACGGAAGAACGACACATAGTAGTACATAGGGTTTGCATTCATAATCGGAACGGTCCATTCCGGCAAAATCTCAACGGGGTAAAACAGCGGCGTAGCGTAAGTCCAAGCGGTTAGCAGCACGCTCCATAGGTGCATAACATCGCGGAAGAAGACCGACAAGGCAGCCAGCAAAAGACCAATTCCAAGACTAAATAGGAAAATCGTCAGCAAAAGGAAGGGAAGCCAAAGGATGTTAACGGTTGGCACGACCTTGAAGAACAGCATAACCGCTACAACAGCGATAAGCGACACCATGAAGTTCACCAGCGCAAATGACACCTTTTCCAGAGGAAACAATGCTTTGTTAATGCGAATCTTCTTGATAAGCGGAGCCGAATCGATAATCGAGCTCATTGCGGAAGAGGTAGCATCGGACATGAACGTGAACAACGTCTGACCCAAGATCAAATACAACGGGAAGTTCTCGATGTTAAAGCGGAACACCGTAGAGAACACAGCCGTCAGGACGATCATCATAAGAAGAGGGTTAAGGACCGACCAAAGAACGCCGAGCATACTACGGCGATACTTTAACTTGAAGTCTTTCGACACAAGCGAACGCAGGATAAACCAATCGCGTTTAACTTGCTTCGTGCACAAAGCCATGGACGTAGCCACCTTAATCGCGTACTGAACTAACCCTTCGAAAAGGGAATCGGCGTTGACGCCATTCCTGTATACAGTATCAGAACTGCGAGGCCGTGATGCATTCCCCTTGAAATACGCATTAGACACGAACGCCTGATAGCATGCGTAGCGCATGAGCATATGCAGCATCTAGTATCATAAGCACTGCATCAACCGACTGGAGGACCCATGCCCAAAGCATCAATCATCATCCCTTGCTACAATGCAGAGCGCTACCTTGCGGCTACCGTTCAAAGCGCGCTTGCGCAAACCATGGGCGACATCGAGATCATCTGCGTTGACAACAACTCTACCGACGGCACTCCCAAAATCCTCAAGGAGCTCGCCCGCCAAGACCATCGCATCGTTCTCGCAAAGGAATCCGAGCCAGGCGAAGGCCCGACGCGCGACCACGGGCGAGCCCTCGCAAGCGGCGAATGGCTCTACTTCCTGGACTCTGACGATATCATGGAGCCGACCTTGCTCGAGCACGCCATGCACCAAGGCGAGCAGGACGATTCCGACATCGTGATATTCCGCACCACGTACCTCGATGACAAGACCAGCGAGCGCCGCCCTTGCCCCGAATGCTTCGATACCTCATGGATTCGCAACTGGGCCGATGTCAGCAGGCGCGTCTTCTCCCCCGCTGACAACCCTGAGCGCATTTTCAACTCGTTTCAAAACTGGGTGCACAACAAACTGTTCCGCGCATCGTTCGTCCGCGAGCACAATCTGGTTTTTCAGCACGTCAAGCGCATGGCGGACATCCTGTTCACCTGCCGCGCGCTTTCGGAGACCAAACGGATCTCGCTGCTCGACGAGTCGCTGCACTTCTACCGCTGCAACAACCAGAACAGCGCGCTCTACACCGCCGATGCAAGCCCCCTGGACTTCTACCAGGCATTTCTGGCGCTGCGTGCATCGCTGGAGGACAACGGGACCTGGCAGCTCTATCATGACTCATTCGTGAACTGGGCCGAGGAAGCCGTAGCCATGAACGTCTACCGCGCCAAATCGTTCGAATCGTTCGCGGCAATCGTCGACGCGATGAAGAGCAAAGGGCTCGCACGTCTGGACATCACGAATTTCCCTATCGAAAAAGCATTCGTCCCAATCAGACACGAATGCTGCATGCGCATAGCCGAAAAGGACCTCGCGGAAATCGCCTTCCATTATTTCGTCCTTGAACGCAGGCATATGAACGACCTGGAAACGCAACTCTCGGAAATCCGCACCTCCACCACATTCAAGGTTGGCGAAAAGCTGGTCTCCCCGTTCGCAAAAGTCAAAGATCGGTTGGGGAAATAGGACGCATGGACCGGCCCCGCAACCCGCGAAACCGACCCGAACCTCGCCCCGCCCGGAGAGCGAGCAACCCGGCGGCGTCGCACTGGCGCATCATCACGGCACAAAAACACTGTCGCAACCGTGCGAACGGACCCCGTTTCCCGGTCGTGCGGCCTTATCCCCGCCAATCCCCCAACTCCCACCAGTCGCTGAGCTGGTTGAGGTTTGGATTCACCGCGGGATCGTTGCTAGCGAAAAACGCCGGGTGCTTGGCGATGATGCGGCTTTTCTCTTGCAGCAACCTTGCCGCCAGGCGCGCGTCGGTCGACTCGCGGCCGCGCGAGGAAAACTCGCGATGGCGCAAAACGGCGCGCGGTTCGTACACCACCACTCTGCCCGCCTCCCCGACGCGCAGGCAAAAGTCACCATCATTGAAGCCCACCGCAAGCTGCTCGTCGTAGCCTCCCAGCTCGTCGAACAGCTTGCGGGAAACCATCTGGCACGCACCGGTGACCATGGAGTATTCCTGCGGCATGCCGGCGGAATACGCATACCCGAGCGCGTCACCGGGCAGGTCTCGATTCACGTGCGCAAAATCGCCATTCCCGTTCGCGATCATGCCGGCATGCTGGATCAGACCATCCCCAAACAGCAGTTTTGCGCCCACAACGCCAACCTCGGGACGCATCAGATCGCCGAGCATACGCTCGATCCAGGCAGGTTCGATCACCTCGGTGTCGTTGTTCAGCAGCACAAGGAAATCGCCCTTGGAGCAGGCCGCGCCAAAATTAACGATGCTCGAATAGTTAAACCCGTTTTCGCAAGGAGCACCCTCGACAAGGAGGTCAGGACTCCAGGTTTCAACGCGAACGCACGCGTCGGCGGCTAAACGCTCGTACAGTGCGAACGTCTCCGCCTCGCTGCTATTGTTCTCGACGACGATCACTTCCAGGTTTTCATGCGTCGAACGATCCAGAATCGACCTTACGCACCTCTCGAGCAAGTCAGCATGGTCTTTACTCGGGATAACGACGCTCACCAGCGGCTTCTCGTCGGGTAGCGCAAACCTCGCATCATATGTGTACGGCAATTCCCCATCGCCCACAACTGCCCGCAAACCCCTTCTTTCCAAATGCCGCTCAAGCGCTAGCTTGCCCGCCGTATGCGCATAGGGCTTCTGGTCGCCTCCTCCAGCGGTCGAACCCTCATGCTCACGCCAATGGTACAAAACCCTCGGTTCGTGATGGATACGACGGGCAACCTCGAAGCACCTCAACGTCAAATCATAATCCTGCGCGCCCGCGACATCCGGCTGCGACCGCTCGGTGCGCTCAAGGACGTATCGGCTGACCATCAGGAAATGAGTCACGTAGTTATAGGCGTACAGTTTAGTGAGATTCGGGTAGGTTTTAAAAGCGGGATTGCGCAGCTCGCCTTCATATAGGCGATCCTCATCGGAATAGAATAGATCGATATCGGGGTTATCGGACAATGCGGCAACATAGCGGAATAACGCGTCAGGCTCGAGCACGTCATCATGATCGAGAAACGCCACGTAGTCGCCTTCGGCCAGCTCGATGCCCTTGTTCGTGTTGGTGGCGATATCGCGGTTCGCAATCGCCTGCATAACGATGCGAGCGTCATCCAACGAAGCCAAATAATGCTCGACCTCCTCGTTTTCCCCACTGGCGTTCATCAGCACAAGCTGCCAATTATCGTAGGATTGCGCCTTGACCGATTCCACGCAATCCCGCAAAAAGTTAAGCGGCGGGTTGAACACGGTCACAACAATGCTGATCAGCGGATGCAGCAACGCGCCAAGCGTGGAGCGTTGCAGGGAAAGCTCGGCGCTCGTCGCGCGATGCGCCGCCGACCACAGACGATAGTCTTTCGACGCGCACGCCCCCGAGGCAAGCCAGGTGCTATAGCCCCGCGCGGCCTGCACATCGCTGGGATACCCGCAGGCAAAAGCACCTGCTTCCGGCGCGCCCTGCGGCGCAAACGTCACGCAAGCATGCTCGATGGAAGCATCCAGCGGCACTGAAACACTCACGATCCGCTCCAAAGCGCCATTGGCGGCGGAGACAGGCACAACGTGATCTTCCATGATCACAGGAACGCAATCCACAGCCTGCATCTGCCCATCCACCACCTGCACGGCAATGGCATCGCGCGCATCGCATCGCGGGAAACAGCACGCGAACCGCCACACGTTCTTGCCTTCGAATGGGTACACGCCAGTCAACCTTGCGAACGGCTCACCGGGAACTTGACGGTCGTCAAGGCTTCTCATCAGCTCCGCAAGCTCAGGGTTCGAACGAGAGAACAACTTCGATTGGATGGCGGAAAGCCGCGGATTATACGCCGCACGACAACTCACGCTGGCACTGTCGTCCGATGCAGACGAGGAAAGCTCCACCGTCACGGACATCGCAAGCATAGGGACGGAAACGACGGCTATCCGCGTATCTGCAGGGCAAAACGCGCCTGGGGCGAACACGCGAAGCTCTCGCGGAACGTCGGACCCGCCCTTCGCGAAGGCGCGCGCGACCAGTTTCCCCTCAAAGGCTACGCAAAACGCGAAATGCGCCTTGCCATACCCACGGCACAAGCCTAAAAACGAGATTCGCTTCATATACTCCCCAATGCGTGATTTCGATTATTGCCCTAGTATAAAAGCAAGAACTGGAAGCGCGGCGCGCGCACCGGGAAAGCCCACACCAAAGCAAGGATGAAAGACGCATGATCTCGATAAGCTCCATTCGGAAACGCATGAGGCCGCTCGCCTGGGCAATGCTGTTTCTCTACTCGGCGGTTTTGTCGCTGTCGGTCATCGCGTCGAACCATATCGTTATCGCCGGCGGGGAATACAGCACCTGGGAAGTCAACCGAATCAGCCCATACGGATACGGCGACCTAGCCCTGTTCGCATTCGCATTCATCCTGTGCTTCACTATCGGTATGCTGGTGCTAGCCTCGCTGTTCCCGACACCGGAAGCCTGCGAAGGCAAAAGTCCCTCACTTGAAGTCGCACGGCTCAACCGAAAGCCGATCCTGCTTATGAGCGTCGTTCTGTTCGCCCTCTATCTGCCTTATCTTCTGGCATATTGGCCGGGCCTGATATTCGGCGATTCCGTCTCGTCGCTGTCGCAATCCTTGGGTTTTTCCGACTACAGCAATCACCATCCGTTGGCCTTCACCCTATGCGTGAAGGCGTGCTTGTTCGTAGCGCACATGCTGGGCTTGTCGAATTCCGCAGGTTGCGCGCTGTTTACCATCATCCAAATGGTGGCGCTTTCGCTGTGCTTCGCGACGACCGTCCAATGGGTGATGCAGCGGACGGGATGCCACCGCATATGGCGTTTCGTCCTGCTGGCGTTTTTCGGCATACCCCCCCTATTTCGCAACTTACACCATTGCCATGTGGAAGGACCCGTTGTTCTCCGCGGCCGTGTTGATGTTGACGTTGCTGATTTTCGACCTGGTGGCATCGAAGGGGCGTGTCCTTCAAACCGAGAAAGCCTGGCTGCCTGTATTCGCCCTCTCGTGCCTGGTCGCATGCCTGTTCAGAAGCAACGGGATCTTGGTGGTGATACTGCTCGCGGTCGTATTGGCCGCGATGGCGCTGCGATGCCGGAGCGCATACAAGAAACCCGCTGCCATCGGTGCGGCAACGGCGATCGCGGCGATGCTGCTCACCGGGCCCGTTTTCAACGCATTGGGCGTCACGCCCGCCGCAAAAGCCGAAGGAATCGGCATCCCGCTCAACCAAATGGGGCGCGTCGCCGCAACCGGCGGAATCATATCGGACGGAGACGAGCGTTACCTCAACGAGTTGCTTCCCCTGGAGCTCTATGAAACCGTTTACACGCCAACATGCGTGGATTCCGTTAAGTGGAACCCCGAGTTCAACGAAGAGGCCTTGTCGGACGACTTCTGGCGACATTGGCTGTCCATGGGAATCAAAAACCCGGTAACGTATCTCGAATCGTGGGAACTGCAAACCGTGGGCTATTGGTCCATTAATCAACCGCAGGCGTTATCGCACAACAGGAACATCGCAGCCGGGGTGCCGCGTAACAGCCAAGATCCGGTAAGTCTCGAAGCATGGGAAATCTATCCACAAAACAAGCTCGGCAATGACGCAGTGCATAGCCTGCTGTGCACCGACCAGGGCTTCGTTCCCGTCGGATGGCTCTCCTGGTTCGCTCTCTTCGCGGCAATCGCCCTGTTCAACTGCAAGAAATCGGCATGGTTCGTTTCACTGGTCCCAACCACCGCGATCATCGCCGCATTGCTGGTCGCCTCCCCGATCTGGTACTGGGAACGCTACGCGGTCGCCCTGCAATTCTTGTTGCCATTTTACGTGGTGATGCTGTACTGCACAGGCAGTGTAAGACGGCGGCCGGTTCCTATTGAACAGCGCGCAAGGCTCTCAAAGATATTCGCATCACCAAAGACGCGCACCGTCTGATGGTTGGCGATGATGCAAAAGGTGCATCCGCCAGCAGAAGGGAACGCTAACACAAAACGATGCCGCCATGGCTAACGAATTCGTCTGAAGCGCAGTCAACCATATGCGCGAGAACACCGTTGCAGCGAGCATCGTGCGCGCCGATATGTGGCGTGCCGCAAAGCCGCGCACCGTTCACGGCGATTTCGAGGACAACCTGGCTCTTGTCACCAATGACGAGCAGCTGATCAAGCACGTGACCGTCGCCACGTTCACGCCCACCGACGCACTCGCAGCGTTAAAGGCAATAAGATAAAAGAGCTAGCCCTGCGGCTCCTCCGTGTCGCTGGCCACCATCACGTGGCTGACGAACTGCGGGTCGTCGCGCCACGGAGCAACTTTGCCCGAAGCCAAGGTTTTGGGCAAATCAATGATGCGCTGGTTCGAGGACCCCCGAAACCGCAGCGTGATGTCATGATGCGCCTGCACAAACGGGCCATCCACCAGCACATCGATAGCCACCAGCAAACGATCGGTCACCTCGGTGTGACGCGGACTCTCAGGATTCCGCAAATCCTCAAGCAGATCGCCCGTGTAGCACCAAATCGTCTTCTCAGGATACGCCTCACGCACGCGTTCGACGAAATCGACCAAGGCGCGCTGGTTTTCCGGCTCCATAGGCTCGCCACCCAAAAGGCTCAAACCGTCGACATATTCTGGCGCCAGGCTCTCGATGATTTCGTTTTGCACTTCAGACGAAAACGGCTTCCCCGCCGTAAAATCCCACTGCTCGGGGTTGAAGCAACCCGGGCACCCATGACGACACCCCGACACGAACAGGCTGGTGCGCACGCCCTCACCATTGGCGATGTCGAAGTATTTAATCTCAGAGTAATTCATATCCCACCAGCCCCATTCGCAAAACACAGCAGCGGTATCAACAAGTTGGTTCTACCTATCATGATTCTTCGCTCTACTACGTGCAACCCATACCACCAGCGTTCCGGCAAACGGTTTTAGTAAAGCAGCCGCAATGAAGCGCAATCCTGACACAACGAGGCTGTCAAAGCCGCGCAATTCGGCACCTATGCTGCACTCAAAACATAAATGCCTTTCGATGGCAGTCAACCCCGCAAACCCATCGGCGACAACATCATGTAGCCACAGGGAAGCGCAATCTCAGCAAAAAAAGAGCCTAGCTAACGACAGATCAATACCCATACCGTAACCTGCGCAAATGCTGCAGAAGAGCCCCAGCACCATTCGCGCATCCCAATGACCCCGCCAGGCGCAGACAGCACGCAAAACCGCCCAATGCTCAAATAAACGCACTGCAGAGATATCGCAACCTGCTGAAAATAGCTTCCAGCCGCACGCTGGCTAACCCTATTCCTCAACAAGCGCAGGAATACTGGCGATCGCAGCAGCCACCGCTGCATCGACATCGGTCATAGGCACGTCGGTGGCATTCACGCTAATGCAGTCAGCATGCTCGATGCCGTAGACCTTAGCCAAACCCTTCACGTTCTGCCAGCCCAGGTCCTGCTCATCGGTCGCAAAACCACCGCGCGTAGTAACATAATGCAGCTTGCTAGCCCGACACATGCCAACAGGGCCATGATCGGTATAGCGGTTCACAATGCCCACCACGCTGATGTGCTCGAAATACACCTTCAGCAACGCCGGGTAAGCGCCCTCCCAAAACGGCGCAGAAATGACGATCTCATCCGCCTCGGCAAACTGATGAGCCAAGTCAAACATGGCGTCATCATAATCCTCCGCGTAACGCAATTCATTGCGACGCACCAACGTCTTCGAAGTCAACGGAAGAAGCCCCAGGTCCTCAAGCACCAGCTGCTCAAGAACGTATTCGCCAGTAGACAGCAAATGCTCAACCAAAGCATCTGCAATCCGCTTCGTACGCGAAGTCTCACGCAACACGCAGCTATCGATATACAGCAGCTTCTTCATCAGGCTCACCAATCTCTATTCATGCCCAAATTCAACTATCATGCCAACGGTACCACGGCTCAACTCAAACCGTATAGCAAAACACCAGAAACAAACTCAGCGAGAAATCAACCCGCCTCGCATCCCGAATCAAATCGCCGGTACCGCGAATAACATCACCATAAACCACGCTGCAGCCGTGCTTTTCCCGAGCCGCCAATTGGCCCCGCCGTTGATTCTACAAGCCGATAAAGCCAGCAGGCGCGGATTCTAAGCCGAATGCCATCACTAATATCTGTCCTGGATTATTTCGCAAACTGTGGCTTCCCGATGCGTACCACAAGCAGTATTCCGGAACGCTCAAACCTATGCAAAAGGCGGTCTGCCGGATAGTACCGGCAGACCGCCATCAAACTATACGGGCATATTGCGCCATCGCAAGAACAAGCGGGAAAACATACGAAACGATAACGGCGCAAATTCGCGACTACAAGAGCTCGAACAAAACGCCCTATAACGCAAAGCAAGAGACTCGAGCGCAAGCGGGCAAGCTACAAACGACATCAACAAGGACATCGCCAATACAGCAATCACGAAAAGCTACGAAACCCTTAAACAACTACCCACTGATACAAGTCGGGCAATTGACGCAGCATACGGCGCAAACCCCCCGCAAGCTGACATCTTAAAACCGCCTTACGCCGTTGCGAGCGCCTGCTCCAAATCGGCCAGCAAGTCCTCAGTAGACTCGATGCCGCAGCTCAAACGCACCATATCCGGAGAGATACCGCAAGCCACCAGCTCCTCGTCCTTCATCTGGCGATGCGTAGCATTAGCCGGATGCAGCACACACGTGCGAGCATCGGCGACATGCGTGGCAATCTGAGCCAGCTTCAGACTCTTCATGAACTGCTCAGCCGCAGCGCGACCGCCCTCAAAACCAAAGGACACCACACCGCACGTACCATTGGGCATGTACTTTTGAGCCAGCTCATAATACTGATCGCCCGCCAAACCAGGATAGCGAACAAAGCGGATCTTCGGATGCGCCTGCAAAAACTCAGCAGCAGCCTGGCCATTCTTGCAATGCTGAGGCATGCGCACATGCAGGCTTTCCAAACCAAGATTCAGAATGAAAGCATGCTGAGGGCTCTGAATCGAGCCGAAGTCACGCATAAGCTGCGAGGTGCATTTCGTGATGAACGCACCGCCCTGCCCAAACTTCTCTGCATACACAACCCCGTGGTAACTCTCATCCGGAGTCGTGAGCCCGGGGAACTTGTCAGCATGCGCCATCCAGTCAAACGTGCCTGCATCAACAATGCAGCCGCCCACACACGCACCATGACCATCCATATACTTGGTGGTGGAATGCGTAACGATGTTCGCACCCCATTTGATCGGATTGCAGTTCACCGGCGTCGGGAACGTGTTGTCCACAATCAGCGGCACGCCATGAGCATGCGCCTCATTGGCAAAACGCTCGATATCCAGAACAGCCAGCGCGGGGTTCGCAATCGTCTCGCCAAACACGCACTTGGTGTTCGGACGGAAAGCGGCCTCGAGCTCCTCATCAGAGCAATCAGGGCTCACAAACGTACACTCAAGACCCATACGGTGCATGGTATGAGCCAGAAGATTGTAGGTGCCACCATAGATAGCACTGGAAGCAACAACATGATCGCCAGCACCGGCAATATTGAATACAGCAAAGAAGTTCGCAGCCTGACCGGAGCTAGTCAGCATTGCAGCAGCGCCGCCCTCCATCTCGCAAATCTTCGCAGCAACATAATCATTGGTCGGATTCTGCAAACGAGTATAAAAGTAGCCAGATTCCTCCAGGTCAAACAGCTTACCCATATGCTCCGAAGTATCGTACTTCCAAGTAGTGGACTGATAAATCGGAATCTGACGCGGCTCCGCATCACCCGGACGATAACCACCTTGCACACACGTAGTGCCCATATGCTCGCTCATACCAACTCCTCATCTCAACAAAGCAACATCGAAACATGATTATGATGCCAAACAATTAGTATGCCGTATCAAACCTACCAAAACGATGGCCAACAACCCGAGAAAAGGAAAACTCCAACGAAAGCGAGAGACAATACGCAACAATACAGCAGATGAAAAGGTGCCACGAAAACAAGCAGAGCGAAAGCTACTCTCAAGTCTAGATAGAACACGCGAGACGAATCCCCTCGCAAGCCCAGCCTCGCCTGCGGCGCGCCTGTGCAATCTACCGGCCAGCTCGGCAGCCCGCGGCGTCGATCGCGGCATCCCGCCGGGCAATGCCGCCCAACACACGAAAAGGGCCGCAG
>OLNK01001148.1_pt1 | contig 22290 bp, 23 predicted proteins | sample 1672791 | NCBI WGS metagenome assembly OLNK01 (sample SAMEA3136724, study PRJEB25190) | human gut metagenome | biome: human gut; feature: human-associated habitat; material: faeces | place: Austria | collected 2013 | reverse complement strand
ACGGCAAGACCGATGTCTACGGCTTTGGCATGAGAGGCGCCAAGGGCGGCCAGGAGCCATGGGGAAGCTTCATCTATGGTGAAGGTGGAAGCTTTGATGATCTGACATCTGATGCATCTGTACAGGGTATGCAGGACTTCATCGATCTGTATAAGAACGGATATGTTCCAGAGTCAGCTACGAACGATGGATTCAACGAGACAGTTGCTAACTTCAAGTCTGGAAAGACAGCTATGTTCATACATCATATTGGATCTTCTAAAGGTATGGTAGAAGAACTTGGTGATGATGTTGATGCATTCATTATTCCGAAAGGAAAAGGACAGTGGACATCCATGGGAGATACAGAGACTGTAATGTTCGATTCTTGCGAGAACAAAGCAGCAGCATTCGAGTGGATGAAATATCTTGCAACAGAAGAAGGACAGAAAATGTGGTGCGAAGGAACAGGACAGGTTCCAGTAAGCAAGACTGTTCAGCAGGAAGACTACTTCCAGAATGACAAATTCATGAAAGTATCTATGGAAGGTGTTGATATCGCAGGTACAGTTCCGGTTAAAGATACAACAACTGAGTGGATCACAAACTGGCCGGCAACAATTTCTCAGGCTCTGACAGGCGAGATTACAGCTAAAGAGTGTATGGATAAGCTGGACAAAGCTCTTAACGAGTAGAAACTAGATTTTGTAACAACTAGATAATAATTGATTTATGAAACTGCCTTGTCAGGCAACTGGCAGGGCAGTATGATTGAAAGGGAAAGAACACGATGGTAAAAAAGAAAAGTATCTATCCATATTTATTGGTAGCACCTGCTCTGATTATCATTTTGTGCGTAGTATTCATTCCGGTTATTAATGCGATTGGAATGAGTTTCCAGAGTTATGATTTGAGAAGACCGAATGACATTGCGTTTGTCGGACTTGCAAATTACATCGCGGCATTTAAAGATGAGCTGTTCTGGAAAGCACTTTGGAAGACGATTCTCTGGGTGGTATTTGGCGTTGGATTTCAGTTTGTATTTGGTTTTATACTGGCATTGCTTCTTAACAAGAAGTTCAGAGGGCGCGGTGTTGTCCGTGCAGTCAGCCTGATTCCATGGGTCACACCTGGTATTTTGATCGGTCTTATGTGGAGATGGATGTATGACGGTAACTATGGTGTACTCAATGACATTCTTCAGAAATTACATATACTTAATAAGAGCATACCATTTTTAGCACAGACGAATACAGCATTTCCGGCAGTTGTAGTAACGATTATCTGGCAGGGAATTCCATTCTTTGCACTGATGATTCTTGCAGGGCTGCAGGGAATTCCAGGAGAACTTTATGAAGCAGCCGACATGGATGGCGCGACAGGATTCCAGAAGTTATTTAAGATTACAATTCCAAGTATTAAGAATCACAGGACTTCTGAGAATTATCTGGGTTGCAAACTCAGTCGATGTTATCTTCAACATGACGGAAGGTGGACCGGCTTATGCAACACAGACACTGAGTGTATATGTGTTTAATAAAGCTCAGGCATTGAACTTAGGATACTCATCAGCAATGGCAATCTTGCTTGCACTTGTACTTTGCCTGGTTGCAGTTCCGTATTTGATCTTTACATTTAGAGAGGAGGATAAGTAGTATGAAGAGGGAATCATTCTTAAAGAGATTTTTAACATTATATCTTCCACTGATCGTAATATTACTTTTCATCCTGTTCCCGTTTTATTGGACATTTATTACATCTATAAAACCGGACACAGAGTTATACGGAGCAGTTACATACTGGCCAAGACAAGTTCAATGGGAGAACTACACGAAACTGTTTACTACAACAGTAAATTTCCTGGCTGCCATGAAGAATAGCTTTATTGTTGCGGCAGTAACAACAGTTGTTTCTCTGACAGCATCAACATTAGCATCATATGCGTTTTCAAGATACAGATTTGCAGGACGTAGAGCGATGATGGCATTGTTTTTAAGCAATAATATGTTCCCTACGGTATTGCTTTTAATCCCATTATACTCTATAATGAGAAACCTGGGGTTACTTTATACTCCATGGGCTCTTGTACTCGCATATACAACGTTCACACTTCCATTTTCTGTATGGTTGCTGAATGGATTTTTTAACGACTTGCCACTATCACTTGAAGAAGCAGCATTGGTTGATGGATGTAATAGAAGGATGGCATTTTTCAAGATCATTTTACCTATATTAGGTCCTTGCCTTGTTGCCACCGGTGTATATATCTTCATGACATCATGGAACGAGTATACATTTGCGGTAATGTTTACGAACAATGCGACAAGAACAATACCTGTAGCACTGAAGAGTCTGATCGGTCAGCTTGGAGTTGACTGGGGTCTGTTAACAGCAGGTGGAATCATTACGATCATTCCAGTATGTATCATGTTCTTCTTTGCACAGAAGAGATTAGTTGAGGGATTAACAGCAGGAGCTGTTAAAGGTTAATATAAGGAGGAAGAAAAATGAATTACGAGAAAAAAGCAAAGGAATTGCGCCAAGAGATATTGAAGAGTTTATTTGCCTGCCAGTCAGGTCATCCGGGCGGATCATTATCATGTGTTGAGATTCTTATGGCTCTCTACTATGATGAGATGAAGAATCTTGATCCAAAGGATCCTAAGAAAGCAGACAGAGATCGCTTTGTATTAAGTAAGGGACATGCTTGTCCTGCATTGTATGCAATCCTGGCAGATCTGGGATATTTCCCGAAAGCGGATCTGGCACACCTTCGTCAGATTGACAGCCATCTTCAGGGACATCCGGACTGCAACAAGACTCCGGGTGTTGATATGAACACAGGATCTCTTGGACAGGGAATCTCTCTTGCAACAGGACTCGCTCTTGCAGCTAAGCATGCAAAGGCTGACTACAAAGTATATACAGTAGTTGGTGATGGCGAGTGTCAGGAAGGCATTGTATGGGAGGCAGCTATGGCAGCAGCTCATTACAAACTTGACAACCTTTGCGTTTTACTTGACTATAACGGACTTCAGATCGATGGAACTAACGATCAGGTTATGGGACTTGGAAACATCGTTGAGAAGTTTAAAGCTTTCGGTTTTAAGTGCTTTGAAGTAGATGGACACGAAATCGACAAAGCAATTGAGGCACCAGTGTCTGGTAAGCCAAAATTCATTTGCTGCCACACGATCAAAGGTAAAGGTGTATCCTTCATGGAGAATCAGGTAGGATGGCACGGAAGACCGGTTAAACCAGAAGAATTCGAGACAGCTATGAAAGAATTGGAGGCGTAGGAAGATGGGAAAATCATTAAGAGTTGCTTACGGAGAAGCATTAGTTAAATTAGGACAGAAGATCGTTGCATTAGATGCAGACCTTGCACACGCAACAATGTCAGCTACATTTGCTGAGGCATTTCCAGATCGTTTCTTTAACGCAGGAATTGCAGAGTGTAATATGATGGGCATGGCAGCTGGATTTGCTCATACAGGATACATTCCATTTGCAAGCACATTTGCTCTTTTCGGATCAGGAAGAGCTTATGAGATCATTCGTAACTCTATTGCATACACAAACACAAATGTTAAATTTGGATTATCTCATTCCGGACTTTCAGTAGGAGAGGACGGAGGAAGTCATCAGTCTATCGAGGATGTTGCTCTTATGAGAGAGATGCCGAACATGACGGTATTTGTACCATGTGATCCTACAGAGATGGAGAAAGCTGTATTTGCAGCAGCAGAGATTGACGGACCAGTTTACATCCGTGTTGCAAGACCTGTTTGTGAGGATATCACAACAGAGGATACACCATTTATCCCGGGAAAAGCTAACATCTTAAAAGATGGTAACGATGTTTGCATCATCACAATGGGACTTATGGTACCGATCGCATTAAAAGCAGCTGAGATGCTTGAGGCAGAAGGAATTTCTGCAGCAGTTGTTAATATGCACACAGTAAAACCTATCGATGCTGAGACAATCCTTGCTATGAACGAGAAGTGCAAAGGTATCGTAACAGCTGAAGAGCATTCTGTGATCGGTGGACTTGGATCTGCTGTAGCAGAAGTTCTTGCAGGACATGCCGGAGCTAAATTCGAAAGAGTTGGTATCCAGGATAAATTCGGAAAATCCGGTAAACCAGCTGAACTGTTTGCAGCTTATGGACTTACAGCTGAGAACATCGTTGAAAAATGCAAAGCAACATTAGCATAAGAATCTGATCAAATTCATTTTATTATATAAAAGGGAGATAAGAATCATGGAAATTTTAAATTATTCATTTGACGGGGAAGGAATGCAGAGAGTATTCGAGAACGAGAAATGGACAGTTGGTATCAAAAACTGGAAACCAGCTAACGACATCACAGGAATCAACAATCTGGAGCGTCACAACAAGACTGATGAGCTTTTCGTACTTGTTGCCGGATCTTGCACACTGATCTATGCAAATGAAGTAGAAGGCGGTCTTGATATCAAGGCAGTTAAGATGGAGCCAAACAAGGTTTACAATATCCCAGCTACACTGTGGCATAACACAGTAACATGCAAGGATACAAAGATGATCCTGATTGAGGATTCCAACACATCCATGGACAACAGCGATATTTTAGATTTGAATGAAGATCAGATTGCTGCTATCAAAGCTTTAGTATAGTATCTTACGTAATGCATTAGCTGCATCGCGACAATAAAACAGGCTCTCTACGACATAATTATGCGAGATTATGTGTTGAGAGCCTTTTTTGTAAAAAAATCCAGACAATTTTGCAATAAATAAGAATATTTATGCATTTATCGGTATTTTATACAATAAGCTTGATGCGGATATTTATAGAAAATTATAAAGGAGGTCGGAAGAAGTGTACAATTTAAAATTTGGCTGTCAGTCCTATCCGTGGAAGATGGGAAAGCATTTTGGTCAGTTGCCGAGAATGCTCAAAGTAGCAGCAGAGGCAGGAATCGTATGTTGTTTCCATCCGAACAGCGCAAAGAATTCGTTGTTTCGTACAGAAGAAGACTATGAAGCCATGTTTGAGTTGATTCAGCCGACTGCTATTGACTGGGCTTCGGACGTAGGACATATTGAGAATGGTGGTATGAGTGCAATTGAACAGATGAAAGCACACAGAGATCTGATCCGCCACGTACATTTTAAAGACCGTATTGCTCAGAATGAATGGGCTGTTATGGGAGAAGGAAAGATTGACTATCCTGCAATTATCCAATATCTGGCAGAGACAGGATACCTTGGCTGGATTATGGTGGAAGATGAAAGCCCGCGTGCAGAGACAGACAGTGACGGGGTTGTTGCTGAGGACGGAAAATATATGTGCCGGCAGATTCACAGGTAAGCAATCAGACAGAAGCGGACTTTGCTGGAAGAAGAGATATTTCAGTAAAGATACAAAAAAGTTTTTTCTCAGGAGGAAAAGAGACTATGAGTATGCATACAGTTGCGGTAATGGGTCTCGGAGTCCGTGGTAAGATTCATCTTCACGGGCTTCTGGAAAACCCAGATTATTATAAAGTAGTAGGCCTTTGCGATATTGATGAGCCTAAGATGAAAGCAGTTGCTGAGGAATACCATCTGGACGATGTACCACTTTTTACGGATGCAGAAGAGATGTTAAAGGAGACAAGACCGGAAATATTTGTATTTGTTACATATCCAGATCTCCGGCTTTCTGTCATTCAACTGGCAGTAAAATACGGTGTAAAAGTAATTTCCTTTGAAAAACCGATGGCTGAGAGTCTTCAGGAGGCAAAGAAAATTGTAAAGTTGTGCCATGATAACGGAATCAAAGCAGTTGTTTGTCATCAGCAGAAATATCTGTCCCAGATGCAGACACTAAAGAAACGTATTGAGGACGGCGAAATTGGCGAGATCACAAAGATACATGTAGAGTGTCAGGCCTGGTTCAGCCAGCTTGGAACACACTATGTAGACTATATTCTCTGGGCGAATGGCGGACATCGTGCAAAATGGGTATGTGGACATGTACACGGTCCGATTTGTCTGGATGATAACCATCCGGCACCAGATTACCTGCTTGGTACTATGGAACTGGAAAATGGAGTACATGCTTATGTAGAGTGTGGATATCTTGCAGAGGCTCACAACCCACCGGAGTATGGAAGCAGTGATAATCGTCTGACTGTTTATGGTAAAGAAGGTTATGTATATGCTGAGACAGACGGGTTCTGGGGAGCATGCACAAAGGCTACAAATGGTCGTCTGATAGAAGGAAAGGATCCAGGCTGGAGAAATCATCAGCAGATTCCGATTCAGACACCTTACTATACAGAGTTTGCAGAGTGGATGGAGGATGATTCAAAAGTTCACAGCTGCAACATTGATACAGCATATCACGGATATGAAATTCTGGAAGGAATGTGCCTGTCAGCACTGAACAATGTGCGTGTAGACCTGCCGATTCAGGATCTGGATTATGAGCCGGTATTTGACCGCATGAGAAAGGATCTTCCAGAGTGCGACAGCCGTAAGATGTACATTTATGATGGCAAGACACCACGTAAGGAGCGCGACTAGCCAAAAGAAATATTCAAAGGTCGGTTAAGAGTAGAAAAAGCAGAAAGTGCAGGTTCATAAAATGAATCAGAAAAAAGAATGTATGGATGTCCATGTAAATGGATTGAAATTTCATGTACAGACATTTGGAAGCGGTGTACCTATTATTATGATTATGGGACTTGGAGCACCAGGAGATAAATGGAAGCATAACTATGAGCTTTTAAGTAAATGGTTTTGGTGTATTGTTCCGGATAACAGAGGAGCAGGAATAAGCGACAAACCGGAAGCAAAGAGCTATACAACAGAGCAGATGGCAGACGATATCATCGGTATTATGGATGCATTAGATATCAAAAAAGCCCATGTTATGGGTGTCTCTATGGGAGGAGCCATTGCACAGCAGGTGGCACTGAAAGTTCCGGACAGAGTTCTGAGTCTGATTTTTACAAGTACATTTGCAAGTGTAAGTCCGGCATTTAAAAAGGCTTTAAATCTAATCTGTGAGCTGAAAGAAGATACAGATCCGGCAGTATTAAAGCAGTTGAATCTTTGGATGACCTATGGCCAATACACGCAGATACATCACCCAGAGAAGATTGAGAAATCTATTGAAGAAGATGCAGCGTACCCTTATCCAATGCCTGTGTATGCCTATAAGGCACAGTGTGGGGCATGCCTCAGCCACAATACAGCAGGCAGGCTGCATGAGCTTAAAATGCCGGTACTGATCGCTGCAGGGGCAAAGGATTTGTTCATGAATATAGAGAGGACCATGGAATTAGTACATGGAATTTCACAGGCAGAATTCTATCTTGCACCGGAAGGCGGACATGTATATCAGTGGGAATATCCTGAGCCATATGACAGTGTTGTAGTGGGATTTTTGATGAAACATACAAATTAAAAAATATACATAATGTAGACCATGAATTGAATTAGAATTTCATATCATGGATATAAAATTGAAATGAGAGAATGGAGGAAACAAAATAATGTCTATAGATATGAATACCTTGATTAGTCAAATGATTATGTTTTTTGTCATTCTCGGTTGTGGCTTTATAGGAGCAAAATTAGGGCTTTTGAAAGCTGAAGTCATTCATGGGTTAAGCAGTCTGCTCATGGGCGTTGTTTGTCCGTTGATGCTGATTGCAGTATTTCCGTCAGCAGTGCAGGAAGAAAATGCATGGGATATTGCAAAATTTGTAATTCCCTATGCACTGATTACATATCCGCTGCTTACAGGAGCTGGATTCCTGACAGGAACGTTATTACATTTCCGGGGAGATAAAAGAAAAATCTTTACTGCCCAATGTCTTTTCGGAAATATGGCGTTCTTTGGGCTGCCTCTTGTAAAAGAGATATTTGATCCGGTTGCGGTAGTAGCATTTTCTTTCTGCGTTGTAATAGATAATCTGTTCCTCTGGACAGAAGGAGTATTGCTCACTTCTAAATCAGAAGGAGGACAGGAATTATCTTTGAAGCTGATCATAAAGAAGCTGTCTAATCCTGTTATAGTAGGAGTATTGATCGGGCTGGCGTTGATGATTTTGAAAGTGCCATCAGATTTACTGATTCTTCGAAGCTTTGATACAATAGGAAGCTGTGCAAAGCCACTGGCACTTTTGTATATCGGAGGAACGATTGCACTGATGGAATCAGAATCATTAAAGAAAGCATGGCCAGTTGTATTTGTCATAATCATTAAGCTGATAGTTATGCCGGTTGTCATATTTCGTGTGATGATGTGGCTTGGCGTGAATGATCTTGCGAGAAATATCTGGACGCTGATTATTGCACTTCCGAGTATGGCGAGTATTCCGATTATGGCAGAAAGCTTCGGTTCAACAGAAGCTGATTATGCGGCGCAGGGTGTATTTATTATTACACTGGCAAGTCTGGTAACAATACCGCTTGTAGTGATGCTTTGCAGGTAATAGTAATAGGCATTTAGAATGTATAATTTATAAGGTGAAAGCTTTTATGATAAATGAAAGTTTGAAAACATTACATAAATGTAAAGAATACTTAGGAAATGATTTAGTTAAATTAGAAATGAAAATATTTCCAACATAACGTGAAAGGAGAAAATAAAATGGTAGATCAGAATTGTGCATATTGTGTAGAGGGAGAATTATTAGCAAAATTTGGAATTAAGATTTGTGAACTGGAAAACTCTAAAGTATATCTTTTTAAAGAGCAGAGCCATCCGGGAAGAGTTGTAGTTGCTCATAAGAAACATGTCAGCGAGATTCTGGAGCTGACACCACAAGAGAGAGCAGCATACTTAGAGGAGATTGCAAAGGTATCTGAGGCAATCCACAAAATCTTCAAACCTGCAAAAGTGAACTATGGTGCATATGGAGATACAGGACATCATCTGCATTTCCATCTTGTACCAAAATACACAGATGAGTATGAGTGGGGTGGCACATTTGAGATGAACCCAGGAAAGAAATTCTTAAGCGATGAAGAATATGCTCAGATGATTGAGAAGATTAAGGCTGAGCTGATTTAGAAATCCCTGGAGATACCGATTCTCTAAGTAGATTCACACTCCCAGTGCAGAACATTACGATGAGCTATATAAGACGAGAAAAGTGTACGCAGGGGCGTGCACTTTTCTTATGTCTCATTTTCATTGCACTGAAGTTGTGTGAACTATCTTAGAGAATCAGTATTCACAAGGTTTTCTAAGGATGGATGAAGAAAGTAGGTTGGAATTTATAGACTGATTTTGTATGGGTTGAGGGAGTATGAACTATCTTAGAAAATTGATATGCGCAAGGATTTTTATAAAGTGAAAGGGTGTTTCAGTGGTCATATTGTGACCGTATCTGAAACACCCTTTCTTCAGGGGGGATAACTATATAAAGTTATCGGTTAAAATTATTAGCTATATCTATTTTACAGGCAGGAAGCGTAAGCTGCTTCTGCACCTTCTTCGCGGATTTTCTTGAGATCAGCGACAATCAGTTCTTCCAGTCCTTTGATTTCGGTAAGATCCTGATCCCACATATCTTTGTTGGAAAGTACAGCTTTTACAAGTTCTTCTGCACTGTCATCTTTGTGTGCATAGTAGAAGTCAAGTGCCCATACATCGTCCTGTACTTTGTACTCATTTCCTTTTGGTCTCTTGCATACCAAAGCTGCATCTTCACGTCTCTGAATATCATTTGAGTAGAATGCAATGTAAGCTGCAAGGCTCATTGCCAGGCAAGTAGGAATCTCACCTTTTTCGTTGATATACTCAAGGAATGAAGGCATGTTACGAGCTTTCCACTTAGATGTTGAGTTCAGAGAAATGCTCATAAGCTCATGATTTACAAATGGGTTGTTAAATCTGTCTGATACAGCAGCTGCAAAGTCAAGCAGATCCTGTTTGTCCAGTGGAAGCGTAGGGATAATCTCATCGTAAAGCATTTTGTTCATGAAGCCTTTGATCGTTTCGTTGTGCATGCAGTCACGAACGATGTCCTGTCCAGACAGGTAAGCACCAAGAACGAAACCTGTATGAGCACCGTTCAGGATACGAACTTTTCTCTTCTTGTATGGAGTAACATCCTCTACAACATGTACATTTAAACCGGCTTTCTTGAATGGAAGCTTATCTTCAAGACCTGCAGGTCCTTCGATGATCCATACACCAAAGATCTCGCCGACATCAATCAATTCATCGTGATATCCGTTAGCTTCTTCCATTTTCTTAACTTCTTCTGTATCACGTACACGTCCTGGAACGATACGGTCTACCAATGTAGAACAGAATGTGTTCTTCTCATTGATCCATGTTTTGAATTCTTCTTCAAGTACCCAGTCATCAATGTATTCGTTGACACATTTCTGGAGTTCTTTACCATTGTTGTCGATCAGCTCACAGCTTAAAACTACAACTCCATCTTTACCTGCTTTGTAACGCTCATAAAGTACACGTGTCAGTTTGGCAGGGAAGCTGATTGGAGGACACTGGTCAAATTTGCTTTCTGACTCGTGTACGATACCGGCTTCTGTTGTGTTGGATATGATATACTCAAGGTCGTCACTCTTGGCAAGCTCAAGAACTGCGTCGAAATCATCATATGGATTGATACATCTGCTTACAGAAGAGATGACACGTTTTAAGTCAACTTTCTCCCCTTTTTCACTTCCGCGAAGGTACAGTGTGTAAAGTCCTTCCTGGTCGTTGATGAGTTTTGTAAGCCCCTGTGCAATTGGCTGAACTAATACAACTTTTCCGTTCCAGTCAGCTTTTTCATTTGCACAGTCAAAGAAATAATCTACAAATGCACGAAGGAAGTTTCCTTCTCCGAACTGCATAACTTTCTCTGGTGCGGATTCTTTGATATATCCGTTATAACCTGATTTCTTAAGAATTTCGTAATTTAATGTTTCCATGATTGAGTTTCTTCCTTTCTTAAATTGATGAGATATGATTTTTACAATGTTACACCCTGTTTAAAGATTGCCATATCGTGGAATCCGGCGATTTCGGATTTTACTTCTTTACCGGAAGCAACTGCGATAACTTCATCGAACAGTTTTTCTGCCAGTTCAGGAAGAGTATCCCCTTCTACCAGGGTTCCACAGTTAAAGTCGATCCAATTCTGTTTTCTGTTATTTAATGAAGAATTGGTAGAAATCTTCATAGTTGGTACAGGACATGCGAACGGTGTTCCACGACCTGTAGTAAACAGTACAATGTGTGCACCGGAAGCAGCTAGTGCAGTAGAAGCAACCAAGTCATTTCCAGGAGCACTTAAGAGGTTCAGACCTTTTGTCTTAACCTGTTCTGCATAAGACAGTACGTCCATGACCGGAGCGCTTCCGGATTTCTGAGTACAGCCAAGAGACTTGTCCTCAAGAGTGGAGATACCCCCTTTTTTATTTCCAGGAGACGGGTTTTCATAAATTGTCTGATTGTGACTCTGGAAATATTGTTTAAAGTTATTGATCAGATCAACTGTCTTTTCAAATAATACTTCGTCTTCACAACGGTTCATTAGCTGAGTCTCAGCACCGAACATCTCAGGTACTTCTGTAAGAACAGTACTTCCGCCTTTGGAGATAAGAAGATCGGAAAATGCTCCTACGACCGGGTTGGCTGTGATACCGGAAAGTCCGTCAGAGCCACCGCATTTCATACCAATGACCAGTTCGCTGCAGTCAATGTCTTCACGTTCAAAGCTTCCAACATAAGCGGACAAATCTTCGAGAATGTTAAGTGCATCAGCAATCTCATCTTCACTTTCCTGAGCAACAAGGAAACGGACACGTTTCGGATCATAGTCGCCAATGTAATTCTTCAGTACATCAATATTACTGTTCTCGCAGCCGAGTCCAAGAACAAGGACACCGCCGGCATTCGGATGATTGATCAGATCAGACAGAATCTTGCGGGTATTCTCCTGATCATCTCCCATCTGGGAGCATCCATAAGGATGTGGGAATGCAAAAATTCCTTCTACAGATCCCTGTACATACTTCTGAGCCTTGCGTTCGATCGCAGTAGCAACGTTATTTACACAGCCTACAGTCGGAATAATCCAGATTTCATTACGGATGCCGACTTTTCCGTTCGATCTGCGGTATCCTCTGAAAGTGCGAGGAGCTGTCGGGGTAAGTTCTGTAACAGAACGATCATAGGTGTAAGTAAGCAGATCTCCAAGTCCAGTCCGAATATTATGTGTGTGAATCCAGCTTCCGCAGCTGATGTTCTCCTTTGCAAGACCGATTGGACAGCCATACTTGATAACCTGAGCATCAGCAGGAATATCAGTCAGAGCAAACTTGTGTCCCTGGGGAATGTCCTCACGGAGAGTAACCTCTGTACCGTCCACATCTAATGTACGATTTGCAGATAAAGGAGTAAGTGCAACTGCAACGTTATCATTCTGGTGAATTTTGATAAATTCTTTCATGATAAAATCCTTTCTCTTAAAAAATGATGTTAGTACTAGTAAATGATGAAGGAGACATTAAAATTTCTAATCATCATGAACTCACGATGAAAGAAATGTCTTCGACATCTGAATTTGTTATAAAATAAACGTGTAAGCGCTTACACTAAACATACATCATTTTTATATTTAGGTCAATAAAAATGACAAATCAATTTTGCCCAAAAAGCATTTTTGGAAAAATGCACAAAAACAAGATAACAAATTTGTCGAAAAGATTGCTTAAAAACCATTGATTTCATATGTGTAGTTGGGGTAAAATGTAATAAATGTAAGCGTTTACAATATAGACGATGCAAGCATAGAACACAGGAGGAAAGAAAAATGAAGAAATTTATGGACGAGGATTTTCTATTAACAAGTGATGCGGCAAAAAAACTTTATCATGATTATGCAGAGAACATGCCGATTGTAGATTATCATTGCCATATTAACCCACAGGAGATCTGTGAAGATAGAAAGTTTGAAAATATCACACAGGTATGGCTCGGAGGAGATCACTACAAGTGGCGTCAGATGCGTTCCAATGGTGTAGATGAGAAATATATCACAGGTGATGCTACAGATCGTGAAAAATTCCAGAAATGGGCTGAGACTCTTGAAAAACTGATCGGTAATCCACTGTATCACTGGAGTCATCTGGAGCTTCAGCGCTATTTTGGATATCATGGCGCATTAAATGCGAAGACAGCAGAAGAAGTATGGAATCTTTGCAATGAGAAGCTTGCACAGGATGATATGACCGTAAGAAATATCATTAAAAAGTCAAATGTAAAATTAATCTGTACAACAGATGATCCGATTGACACTCTTGAATATCATGAGAAACTTGCAAAAGACGATACATTTGATGTAAAGGTACTTCCGGCATGGAGACCAGATAAGGCTATGAATCTGGAGAAACCAGAGTATCTTGATTACCTTAAAAAGTTAAGTGAAGTCAGTGGAATTGAAGTAAAGAGCTTCAAGACTCTGATCGAGGCGCTTGTAAAACGTATGGACTATTTCCAGGAGAGAGGCTGCTCTGTATCAGATCATGCTCTTGAGTATGTAATGTACGCACCGGCTTCCGAGGAAGAAATCGAGGCAATCTACAGCAAACGTCTTGCAGGTGGAGAAATCACAAAAGAAGAGGAACTGAAAGCAAAGACAGCCTTTATTCTTGCAGTTGGAAAAGAGTATCATAAACGTGACTGGGTAATGCAGCTTCATTATGGATGCAAACGTGACAATAATGTAGTACGTTATAAACAGCTTGGACCAGATACAGGATATGACTGCATCAACAACTATGCACCATCTTCAGAAATGGCAGATATGTTAAATGCACTGTCTGATACAGATGCACTTCCAAAGACAATTCTGTACTCTCTGAATCCGAACGACAATGAGTCTATCGGAACAATCATCGGATGCTTCCAGAATGAGAAGACCGTTGGAAGAATCCAGCAGGGTAGTGCATGGTGGTTCAATGATCACAAAGTTGGAATGACAGCTCAGATGACATCACTTGCAAACCTTGGTATTTTAAGTAACTTTGTAGGAATGCTTACAGATTCCAGAAGTTTCTTATCTTACACACGTCATGAATATTTCAGACGTATCCTTTGCGAGCTGATTGGAGGATGGGTAGATAACGGAGAGTATCCGGATGATTACAAGACACTGGAGAAGATTGTAAAGGGAATTTCTTACAACAATGCAGTGGAGTACTTTAAATTTGACGTATAGGAATTAGAAGCGTAGTAGGAGTTTTTGCATATGGCAGTGAACATTTATGATGTCGCAAAATTATCGGGAGTGTCCATTGCGACGGTTTCAAGAGTGGTAAATGGAAGTACAAAGGTCAGTGAGAAGACCAGAAGAAAGGTTCTTGATGTGATGGAACAGTGTGGCTATACGCCAAATGTGTTTGCAAGGGGACTTGGACTGGATTCTATGAAGACCATCGGGATTTTGTGCCCGGATATATCGGATGCATTTATTGCACAGGCAGTGGCATTCCTTGAAGAACGTCTGCATCAGTATGAATATGACTGTATTCTGGGATGTAGCGGTTACGACCTGGAAGCGAAAGAGGCACATACGAAGATGTTACTGTCGAAGCGGATTGATGCGCTTATTCTGGTAAGTTCTACTTACGCAGGTCGGGAAGGTCACCCGGAAGATGTGGAATACATAAAAGAAGCTGCAAAGCAGACACCGGTATTTCTGATCAATGGATTCGTAGAAGGAAAGAATATCTACTGTTCTTTTTGTGATGATTTTAAGGCAACATATGATGTGACGAATGGATTTATCCGTCGAGGAAAGAAGAAAATCTTATTCTTGTGTGATTCCTATTCATACAGCGCATCGAAGAAGATGGCGGGGTATGAGGCCGCTCTTCGCGATGCCGGATATCCGATTCGCGGAGAATTAAAGTTCTATACAAAGAACAGGATTCATCATGTCAGGGATATGCTTCTTTCACATAAGAAGCTGGAGTTTGACAGTGTTGTTGCAACGGATGACGGACTCGCGATTGGAGCACTTAAGTATGCGAATGTGAAAGGACTTAAAGTACCAGATGATATTGAAATTGCAGGATATAATAATTCGCAGCTTTCGGTAGGCTGTGAACCGGAATTAACTTCTGTGGACAATCATCTGGAGAAGATGTGTAATGACACTGTAGATTATATGTTAAGGGTTCTGCAGGGAGATACTGATGTGCCACCGCAGAATGAAGTTGTATGCGAAATCAAAAAGAGATGTACGACGGATTTTTAAAGTATGAAACTTAAAAATTAATTAAGAAAGTTTTTTGATTAAAAAGAAATAAAATAATTGCCAGATAACGACTCTAGGAAATATATCGTTATCTGGCATTTCTTATTCTCTACAATGATTCATGATAAAAAGCTATTTATAATTCGCTCTGTTCAATTAAAAGGTTACTGTCCCAATTCAGCAAGTAACTGCTTTTTAGTATTTAATAGAAGCTTTTTATATTGGGTAATTTGCTTATCTTTCATGCGGTCCTTTGGAGCAGAGATGCTGATAGCATATGGCAATTTGTGGTGTACACAGCCAAGGGATACAGCAATGCACCGGACTCCGATTTCCATCTCCTCATTATCCATGGAATATCCGTTGTTACGAATTGCACCGATGACCTCTAAAAAGGTATTGTAGTCAGTAACGGTATTGGCTGTATAAGTGCGTAATTCGCTCTGTTCCCAAATCTGACGGATCTGGTCATCATCCATATCAGCAAGAATTGCCTTACCGACACCGGAACAGTAAAGAGGGATTGTTTTTCCGACCATAGATACCATACGAACAGAATTATGTGGTGCTTCTACTTTATCGATATATACAGCGTTGATTCCTTCCATCTGTACGAGGTGAACAGTTTCGCCGGTCTGTTCAGCAAGATCCTGAATGTAAGGCCTTGCAATATCAATGAGACTGTTATGTGAAAGAACCTGATTAGAAAGACTGCAGATCTTAAAGGTAAGACTGTACTTGGAAGTATCCGGATCTTGTTTTACATAATCCATGCAAATTAAGGAATTTAAAATGCGATGGACAGTACTTTTATTTAATTCCAGTTCATTACTGATATCAAGAAGACCGGAAGGTCCGGATCTGGCAAGCAGTTCAATAGTCCGGAAAATTCGGTCAGAGACCTGGATTGGATTTTTCTCACTCAATGTTATAACTCCTTAGATAAAACTATTTACAGTGGGATAACAGAGTTCCTCACTGTCTGTCATCTATTGTAGCATGATATAGAAGAAAGAGCAAAAAAAACTTGACTTTTTTATGAGTTCGTGTATAATTCATAGTAAAGAAAGGTTCACGATATGAAAATAGATTTCATAATGTGAAACCAAACATATAACCCCATAAGTAATTATATATCATCATCAGAACAGGCAGTCCAAAAGGACTGCCTGTTCACTTTCAAGAATGCTGTTTATTCAAAATAAGACTGCTTAAATTGCCTTCATGGGTTGTTATCTGTCAGTGTTCTGCATAGATAAAATCTGGTCGATAATGTGGAATGCAACCTCTTCTTTGTTCATAATTGGAAGTTTCAGAACTTCTGTATCTGTAATCATTGTGACAACATTGGTGTCCGTCTCAAATCCAGCTCCGGCAACTTTCAGATTATTTGCAACAACCATGTCAAGGTTCTTTTTTGCCAGCTTCTTTCTGGAATTCTCCAGCATATTTTCCGTTTCCATAGAGAAGCCGCAGAGGAATTGGCCGGGAACTTTATGTTCTCCAAGATATTTTAAAATATCATCTGTACGTTCCAGCTCAATGGAAGTGGAAGAATCCGATTTTTTGATTTTCTCATCAGCTATGTGGACTGGCCGGTAATCAGCAACAGCGGCAGCTTTGAAGATCATGTCCATACCGGCACTTCTTGCAGTAACCTCTTCGTACATATCTTTAGCAGAGATGACAGGGACGGTCGTTATAAATGGCGGTGGAGTAAGAGCAGTTTTACCTGTGACTAAAGTTACATCTGCACCGCGAAGCATACACGCTTTCGCGAGGCTGTAGCCCATTTTCCCGGAGGAATGGTTGGTGATATAACGCACTGGATCGATTGCCTCCTGAGTAGGACCGGCGGTGACCAGAACCTTTTTCCCACGCAAGTCTTTTTTACATGCTATACATTTTAAAATATATTCGAATAAATCTTCTGGTTCCGGCATCTTTCCGGCACCGACATCACCACAGGCAAGCCAGCCATTAGCCGGAGTGATGACCTCCATACCATATTTTTTAAGAAGCTTTAGATTGTCCTGAGTGACAGGATTCTCATACATTCCTGTATTCATGGCAGGAGCAATGATCTTAGGAGCTTTGCTTGCGAGAATAGTTGTAGTGAGCATATCATCAGCCAGTCCGTGTGCAAGTTTTGCAATTACATTTGCAGTTGCCGGAGCAACCATGATGACGTCTGCTTTCTGAGCAAGAGCAACGTGTTCTACTTTGAATTCAAAATCGCGGTCGAAAGTATCTACAATACATTTATTGCGCGTCAACGTTTCAAATGTGATTGGATTAATAAAATTAGTGGCATTCTGGGTCATAATAACATGAACACAGGCACCGGTCTTTACAAGACGGCTGGCAAGCATGGCACTTTTATATGCAGCAATCCCACCGGTAACACCTAATAGAATGGTTTTATCTTTTAACATCATAGAAATAAACCTCTTTCTCTTTGTATGATTTATATTGATGTTGGGGGCAAAAGCCCCAACTATGATGCCTACGGATTGTTCCGTGCTTTGCACTCCCACAATCCTCCCAATTATTCGCATATCGTGGGATTGTCATCCCACTTTTAGGCTCATATTGGGGCGGGTCCCAAGGTCTTTCATCCACTTATGAGCAAGCTCATGTGGATTTAGACCTTTTGACCCTGGCATCTTTATATTTCAACTATAGCGTGTTTGGCAGTCTCTTGCAAGATGAGGAGACACAAAGGGATGACTTTTTTTTGAGAAAATGTTAAAATTAGTGAAACAGTTCTGGAATATCAGGATATTTAGAGAGAGGAGAAAAGAATATGAAAAAAGCAGCGGTATTTTTGATGATATTAACGATAAGTGTTTCTAGCGCAGCGTGTGGCAATAAAGAAAAGGATGATAATCAGGCAGATGCGAAGACGGAACGAAGCCAGAATGCAGACAATTCTAAAGATAATGATAAAAGTGATACTCAGACGAAAGCGGCAGACAATAAGATGTACGAGTTATCTTCGGAGGACGATGTATGGACTATAAAAGTATCTGCACCAAAAGGGTGTTCTGAGACAGACTTTTCTTCGGACACGGCAAGAGCATTTGAACGTATTGGAAATGTAGATGGCAGCAGTCTGCAATATGTGATGACTCTTAGGAATACAGATGTTTCCACTGTAGAAAGTGATATGAAGGAAGAAGTACAATATCTGTATACTGCAAATTCTGATGATACGATTCCGGCAATGGATACACAGAGCAGTGAATACAATGGGAAAATGTGGAATTATTTTTCCTATAATATGGAAGAGTTGAGTGGTTATCGTGTTTGGGTAGAATTATCAGATGGTGATGTGTTTGCCTGTACAGTTGAGTGGATTGGAGAAGAGGAGACACCGGATGATATTGATACGGTCATCAAGACATTGTCTTCCTGTATTGCCGACTATGATGTATAGATTCTTCTTGAAAAGAAATGTACTTAATTTAATACTTGTATCTATAGTAGAACAGATGTTATAATTACTCGGTAATTGTATTGTATCCTGCATGGCAGGAATGATAACAAGGAGGTAATTGAATAATGAAAACAAAAAAACACGACACTCAGTGGATGGTCAGTGTTGCACTTATGGCAGCAATTGTCATTCTTCTGGCGAACACACCGCTTGGAATGATTCAGCTTCCAATTATTAAGGCGACAACCGTACACATCCCGGTAATCATCGGAGCAATTCTGTTGGGACCGTCAGCAGGGGCAATTCTTGGCTTTGTGTTTGGTGTATGTTCATTGGTGAGCAACACAATGGCACCAACCCTTTTGTCTTTTGCATTTTCTCCGTTCATGAGCACTACTGGAATTCCGGGAGCAATCAAGGCAATCTGGATTTCTGTAGGATGCCGTATGTTGATTGGAATCGCAGCCGGATGGTTATGGATTCTCTTTAACAAACTGAAAGTGAATCAGATCATTGCACTTCCAATCGTTGGATTCGTCGGATCTATGGTGAATACGATCACAGTTATGGGAAGTATTTATCTGTTATTTGCACAGCAGTATGCACAGGCAAAGGATGTAGCAATAAGCGCTGTATGGGGACTTGTTATGGGAACTGTTACAGCATCTGGTATTCCGGAAGCAATTGCAGCAGCAGTACTGGTGCTTGCAATCGGAAAAGTGCTGATCCAGGTATTAAAAAGAATGAATTTTTCATTTATTGACGCACAGACAGCAAAATAAACACTTAAATAAGCACTAATACGCCCCACGGAAATTACCGTGGGGCGTTTGTATAATTTTCAATATTGTTAGAATTACGGATCTGGTAATGGTCTGTGATGGTATTACAGGAAGGGATATTCAAAATATTGCACAAAAAATTAAAAAAGAGGACAGGACAATTTTGGAATTACAACAAAAATGGACCGATGGCTTTTGTAGCAAAACTTCGGAATGGGATTTTTAGAAATACAGGGGCATGCCTTTCTCCTGTCAATGCCTATCTGAATTTGATCGGTATTGAAACACTTGGACTTAGAATGGAACGTGAGTGTCAAAATGCACTGGAACTTGCACACTGGATTGCAGAGAATTATTCTGATATAATAGTAAATTATCCGGGACTGGAAAGTAGTTCCTGGCATCATGTTGCAAAAGAACAGTTTGAACATGGATATGGCGCAATTCTTATACTTCGCGTAGGAAGTAAAGAAAAGGCATTTAAATTTATTGACAGTCTTACAATCCCGTATATCATTTCCAACATAGGAGATACAAAGACGCTTAAAAATCAGAGACTAATCAGGAACAAGGTACAGGAGGAGAATGAAAATGGCAGAAAAGGTTGATTATGCTGCATTAAAAAAAGGTGGATTTATGAGACAAAAGCAGAAAGGCTGTTTTTCCTTAAGACTTGCAGTTGTGGGAGGAAATCTGACTGCTGAAAATATAAAGACAGTTGCAGAGGTGGCTGAAAAGTATGGACATGGATATGTGCATATGACTTCCAGACAGGGAATTGAGATTCCATTTATAAAAGTAGAAGATATCAATGAAGTAAAAGAAGAGCTTGCAAAAGGTGGAGTTGGAACAGGTGTCTGTGGACCGAGAGTCCGTACGATCACAGCCTGTCAGGGCGCAGCTATCTGTCCAAGTGGCTGCGTTGATACTTATACACTGGCAAAGGAATTAGATGCAAGATATTTTGGAAGAGAACTTCCTCATAAATTCAAATTTGGTGTTACAGGCTGCCAGAACAACTGCTTGAAAGCAGAGGAGAACGATGTTGGAATCAAAGGAGGCATGACAGTTGAGTGCAATCATGATGACTGTATCCAGTGTGGCGTGTGTGTAAAAGCCTGTCGCGAAGGAGCACTTCGCATGGAAGATGGAAAAATCGTCATCGATAGAGAAAAATGTAATAACTGTGCACGATGTGTAAAGAGCTGTCCAACAGATGCGTGGGTCGGAGAGCCGGGGTATATCGTTTCCTTTGGTGGATTGTTTGGAAATAAGATTTATAAAGGTGAACAGATTGTTCCGATCATCCGTGATAAAGAAACTCTTTTCAGAGTCACAGATGCGGCTATTTCATTTTTTGAAAAGCATGCAAATGCAGGTGAGCGTTTCCGACTGACACTTGAGAGAATCGGAAAGGAAGAATTCAAAAAAGAGGTTCGGGCTGCTTACGAAGGCAGATAGGTGTACTGACAAACAAAATGAAGATAAGAATCGAAAAGGAGAGAAAGAGCATGGCAGAAATACAATTTGACGACCAGGTAGATATTACAGATAAGGTTTGCCCACTCACATTTGTAAAAGCTAAAGTAGCAATTGAAGAGCTGGATGATGGTGAAGTCCTTGCAATTCGAATGAATGACGGAGAGCCTGTTCAGAATGTTCCAAGAAGTATGAAAGAAGAAGGACATAAAATCTTAAAGCTTGAGGATAATGCGGACGGAACTTATACACTGTATGTCAGAAAGGTAGAAGAATAATATGGCAGTACGGATCAACAAGGCTGATTTTGAAGAGAAAGTTTTAAAGAGCGATCTTCCGGTCATCGTAGATTTTTATTCTGATTCCTGCATAGCGTGTAAAAAGCTTGCACCGGTATTGGGAGATGTAGAAGATGATTATGAAGGAAAATTATATGTATATAAGGTGAATACCAATTTTGATAAGGAGCTGGCAAAAGAATATCAGATAGCAGCGAATCCAACCCTTCTCTTTGTAAAAAATGCAGAAGTATTAGATCGAAAAATAGGAGCACACACTCTGGCAGAGCTTAAGACCTGGGTGGAAGCTTTACTGTAATAATATGGGTCAGGAGGAAGACATTATGATAATTGTAGTTTCAGGAGAAAAGAAAGAAGTAAAGGATAATCTGACATTACCGGAGTTAATCGAGCAGGAAAATGTAGAGATGCCGGAGTATGTAACGGTATCTATTAATGAAGAGTTTGTTCCTTCAGATGAGAAAGAGACAACCGTATTAAAAGAAGGAGACGTTGTAGAATTTCTTTATTTCATGGGAGGTGGATGTTAATGGCAATGACAGATGAACAGATTGAACGTTATTCCCGCCATATTATTCTAAAAGAAGTAGGCGCAAAAGGTCAGAAGAAGTTGTTGAAAGGGAAAGTTCTGATTATTGGAGCCGGTGGTCTTGGAGCTCCGGCAGCTATGTACCTTGCAGCAGCAGGAGTTGGAACAATCGGAATTGTAGATGCAGACGAAGTTGATTTGTCCAATCTTCAGAGACAGATTATCCATACAACAGCAGATGTAGGAAAAGCAAAGGTCAGATCGGCAAAAGAGACAATGAATGCCATGAATCCGGACGTTACAGTCAATACATACCGCATGTTCGTGGATTCTACGAATATCAGAGAACTGCTCCGGGATTATGATTTTATTATTGACGGAACAGATAATTTTCCGGCAAAATTCCTGATCAACGATGCATGTGTACTGGAGAAAAAACCATTTTCACATGCAGGAATTATCCGCTTTAAAGGTCAGCTTATGACATATGTTCCGGGAGAAGGACCATGTTAC
>OLNK01001140.1_pt1 | contig 22417 bp, 23 predicted proteins | sample 1672791 | NCBI WGS metagenome assembly OLNK01 (sample SAMEA3136724, study PRJEB25190) | human gut metagenome | biome: human gut; feature: human-associated habitat; material: faeces | place: Austria | collected 2013 | reverse complement strand
ATGGGTTAAACTGTTAAGTAAATAAGCTATATTTGACTATTTAGTTTGAGAGAGGTTTTTATGATTCAACGTATTTTGATGCTAGCCCTTGTGTTGCTGGCTTTCACCATGCCTACAGAGGCAATCACCTATCAAGAGTTGAAGACGTCACCACAGTTTAAGTTGGTTCATACTCAATCGATGAATGGTTCTATGGAGAGTGGTGGCTTGTATATCTATTTGAACACGTATTCCATTGAGGCCCTTCGCTATGTACCGCCACAGTATTCTTTGCGCGGGACCTACTATGTTGTGATGGATACGTCTTATCAATCTACTATCGATGAGAGACAGCTCACCGTGGATTATGATACTAACTATTCGTTAGCGACCCTTATTCATTCGTCTCGTATAATGAATCCGAGTCCATCTATGGTGGCATTGATTGAGGCTAGTGAAAGTAAGTCTGGTTTAGCTATGACAGAGGTAGATATGGCGAAGTATACCTTTGATGGGGTGACGAAGCCAATGCATTATGTGAATGATACGCGTAAGTTCCCACTTAATCGTAATAACACTATTATGTATGATATAGCGGATGCTATGTTTATGTCCGTGTATCAGCAGCATTTTGACGATATTGTGGTGCAGTGAGGTGGATGATGAAACGCATATATTTACTTTCACTATGGTTATTAGCCTGCCTCGTATTGCCTATGAAAGGTCAAGCCGTATCACAGGCTGACTTATTAAACGCAGAGCAATTTGAGCACATCGATTCGAGTGCTGACTCTGGACGAGGGGATGGAAAATATTTGGACCTTTCATCTGTTAAGCCTGTAACGGCACCGAATGGTCATCGTCGTATCGAAGCGGTCATTTATGTTTCTATGCCTGCTGCTAATATGATTCAAGGACTTTCAGTACAATACGATTACCAAATGAATCGTTCTTTGCGCCATTTGATTAATGATCATGATAAAAGTTTAAAACAAGGTGATAAGACGCCATATATCTCTATTTGGCGTGCAAAACAAGGAAACTCAGGAATCACTGGAACCGTTAATGATGGTGGTACCTATTACAATAATGGGCAGAATCGCCAACAACGAATCTATGCAGAAAATTTAAAAGCTATGATTCTACCTGCTGAATTTGGTGATGAAAAATATAAATTGCCTAATTTGATGTATCAAAAAGCATATGGTATAGCTTATGACGATGAGACATAATAAATTATTGATAGTATTAGAATGGTCAGAATCGAGGATAGATTTAGATTGATGATTAAACTTATTTTTTTGTTTCTGTTAAAGTTTGTGCTTTTACTTATTTGGGGATCCTCTATTTGGGGGATTTATACATTACTGTACGATCGATATGTATTAGAAGCATATCCATTAAGAGATTATGTGCCGGTATTGATTTTTTGCTTTGGGAATATTTGGGTTTTACCATGGGTAATTTTATGGTATGAGAAACTATATCCTGTGTTTGATAAACCGAAAATGTATTATAGAGTGAAAGCATGGTTCATTTCTTTAAAAGAACAATCTACCGTGGGTATGTGTATATATAGTTGTATAGATTTTTTAATAAAGTTATGTCTAATAACGTATGGCACTATGGCTGTTTTAGCTGGTTTTATTTTGGTTGGTGTTATATTAGTTATGCCTCTGCTTATGATTCTTGGATTGATATTTCGTTAGCTCTTGAAAGCTTTTGAACACGCATATTTTATTTCTGATACGCTCTAAACCTATTTACACAATGCAAAAGCCAAGCTATTCATATTTAGAAATAGCTTGGCTTTTATTAGTGGAGCACTTGTGGTGCTTATTTGTCTTACAAAAGACAAATAGCCCTCCGTTGCCTAGTGTAACTAGATAACTGAAAGGCCATTTCTCTAAATCTTATGTTTTCCGAGATGAGCCTGACGGTACGACTCGTCTGACTATCTACTTATATTATAGGGATAAAGATATATATCGTCAAATTGAGATAAACCTTATCAATACTAAATATATACACAAAACTTATACATACTAAAATATAAAATTATTAATAATAGGCACAGTCTTGTTTGCATAGTATACTTATGCTAATAAGGTTGTGCTTATTTTGTTGTAATGTGAGAGAAAAAAAGAGGGGTTTATGTTACGTAAAAGTATAGTCATGATGGCACTAGCTACTGCTTTCACCATGAATGTAAGTGCTGTACAAATCGAAGTGCCAGCCGGACAGCCGCCTATGCCAGGTGCTGATGCGAGTATTCCTGCCAATGCGTATGAGAATTATCGGGCTGGTAGCTTGAGTAATGTGGGGGCTAGTGATGTTATAAAATTACATTCTGAATCTGATAAGCGTATGGAAATGTATAGAACTGACTGGGAACTAACACAAGATGAAGTCAATCAGATAGCAAGAGATTCTGAGAAGGTGATGGATTTGTTAGTTAATGAGTCTGCAGTTGTGTTGTTGCATGATGATCGTAATAACATCCGAGCATCTGTCCCTGGACTACTATTAGCAAGTAAATATTACCCCAAACGCAGTGATGGTGAGCGTTTATCTATTGTAAGAGAACATTCTGTGTTTTTTGCCATCGGTACGAAACAGAATTATGATGATGCATTAGGCAAACTAAAAACGGACCGAAAAGGGGAGTTTATATATCCCGGTATCCCGCATGGTAAATGGGCTATTGAAACAGAGTCTTTTGGCGAAAATACGCCTGCTATGGTTGCCGTAGTTGGTTTAGATAATCAGCCAAATCAAGAATATATGATAGGGCTTAGCTACAAAAATCAGCCCGTTACCGACAAGCTTGAGCGTGTTATGAGTAATTATGTAATTCCGTCGATTCACTCTTTAGATGATATGGATCAGTATAGTGAAAGTATCAACTGGGATAATCTTATGTATCGCATTCCTAAAGGACTTAAACTAACAGCACAGAAGTCATTAAAGGACTCTGCCGAAATAAGGGACTATCGTGGATTAGGTATGCGGCTTGTTGTGGCCAAGAAATCTGTAAAGGTAGATGATAAATATATTTACTCCTTTATTAACGAAATTTCGGAGGTAAAGCCAGAAAGTCAAATTATAGGTGATGCACCTATTCAGGCAGCATCTGTTTGGAATAATGGCGTGCCTAGTCTTTTAGTAGATAACTATCAACCGGGTAAAAAATCTTTAATGCATCGATTCTTACGGGATGACAAGAATATATATATTATGAGTTTAGTTTATACTGACGGAGCAGTGCCATATTCTCATATTCAGCTGCGTAATACAGTAGAATATTCTGACTTTGCAAATATTGAAACATTGAGAAATAAGGTAATCCGCATTCAAAGTCAAGAAAAAATGTAATATAGTTGTGTGTATTTAGTTTGTATATTTTGATAGGGGTGAACTAATGAGTAAACTCAAATATATCAAAACTATATTAGTACTTTTGCTTAAGGCGTATCTTGTCTATCTATGGATTAACTTTGTAGAGACCTTTACTCAGCTACTCTATAATATCTATGTATTAAAAGTATATTCACTGGAGCATTTCGACCTATTTCTATTCTTTCTCTTTGGTAATATATGTTGTATTCTGTGGCTTGTTTTATGGTGTAAGCGATTACCGCCAGCTTTTAACAAACCAAAAATATATTATAAAATTAAAGACTGGATACGATCCAAGAAACAAGAAGCACCTATCTATAAAGTCCTATTTGGCAGTTTACTGCTTTTGCTAAAACTATGTCTTGTAGTGTATATCTTACTCTCTGTCTCTACTGTTTTAAGTATTCCATTGATAAATTATTAGTCTATTTTCAAAATTTAAACACACTAAAAACCGAGCTACTATTTGATTAGTAGCTCGGTTTTATTTGCCTTACAAAAAGCAAATAGCCCTCCGTTGCCTAGTGTGACTAGATAACTGAATGGCCATTTCTACATGTTTATATGTTATTAGAGATGAGCCTGACGTCACTACTCGTCTGACTATCTACTTATATTATAGGGATAAAGATATATATCGTCAAAATGAGATATATCTGTATAACTATAAGTTTTGTGAAAAATTAATGAACTTATTTATTGTTTTATGCTAGAATGAAGATAATTATACGGTGATTGGCGACTTATAGATTATATGTACTGTTTAGATAGTAAATTTTAGCAATAAAAAATCTCAATTCCGAAGAATTGAGAGTAGGTGCCCTACGTCGGGCGGCCCGAAGGCATTGTAAATAAATTTGTATTTGAACTCGTAATGTAATTCTGTAAACCTCCAAAACTAGTTGGATTACTTATAGTATAGTTAAGCATTTGATGAATGTCAATTATTAATTTCCCAAGGAGAGGTCTTATGGAAATGCAAACATCGAAACAACTCATTTCAAGTCATTTGAAAGAATATCCGATTAAAGATTATTTTGTAGGACTAGATATTGGTACAAGCTCTGTCGGCTGGGCAGTAACGAATAAGTTATATGAGTTATTAAAATTCAGATCTCATAAAATGTGGGGGAGTCGTTTGTTTGATGAAGGTGAATCAGCTGTAGGACGTCGTAGTTTTCGTTCTATACGTCGTCGTTTGGAGCGCCGTAAATTACGATTAAAATTATTGGAAGAACTATTTGCTGATGCTATGGCACAGGTGGATCCTACATTCTTCATGCGTCTTTGTGAAAGTAAATATCACTATGAGGATAAAACGACTGGTCATAGTTCTAAACATATTTTATTTATCGATAAAGACTATACAGATCAAGATTACTTTAAAGAGTATCCTACTATTTATCACTTACGTGCAGAATTGATGAAGTCTGGTACTGATGATATTCGCAAACTATTTTTAGCGGTACATCATATTTTAAAATATCGTGGCAACTTCCTTTATGAAGGTGCTACATTTGATTCTAATGCTTCAACCCTTGATGATGTTCTTAAACAAGCTTTAGAGAATATTACATTTAATTGCTTTGATTGTAATTCTGCTATTAGCGCTATAGGTCAGATTCTTATGGACGCTGGTAAAACAAAATCTGATAAGGCAAAGGCTATCGAACGTCTAGTTGATACATATATAGCTACTGATACAGAAGATGCTTCAAGTAAAACTCAAAAAGAACAAGTCAAAGAGGATAAAAAAAGACTGAAAGCATTTGCTAATTTAGTGCTAGGTTTATCTGCTAGCCTTACCGACTTGTTTGGCTCTGTAGAGGAGTTAGACGATGACCTTAAAAAGTTTCAGATAAAAGGGGATACATATGACGGTGAACGTGATGAATTAGTTAAAGTATGGGGTGATGAGATTCATATTATTGATGATTGTAAATCTGTATATGATGCTATTATTTTGATGTCCATCAAGGAACCAGGTCTTACTATTTCTGAATCTAAAGTAAAAGCTTTCAACAAGCATAAAGAGGATTTAGTTATACTGAAATCTTTATTAAAGACTGATAGAAGCATTTACAATGCAATGTTCAAGGCTGATGAAAAAGGTTTACACAACTATGTGCACTATATTAAACAAGGTCGTACAGAGGAAACAAGTTGTAACCGTGAAGATTTTTATAAGTACACTAAGAAGGTAGTTGAAGGATTACCTGATTCTAAGGATAAAGAATATATTCTTAGTGAAATTGAATTACAAACGTTATTGCCATTGCAACGGATTAAAGATAATGGCGTAATTCCATATCAATTACATTTGGAAGAACTTAAAACTATTCTTAAGACTTGTGGAGCAAAATTCCCATTCTTGAATGAAGTAGCAGATGGTTATTCTGTAGCAGAAAAACTTATTAAAATGCTTGAGTTCCGAATTCCGTATTACGTAGGACCTTTAAATACTCATCATAACGTTAATAATGGTGGTTTTGCATGGGCTGTTCGTAAAGCTAGTGGCCGTGTTACACCATGGAATTTTGATGATAAGATTGATCGAGAAAAATCAGCAGCAGCTTTTATCAAGAATCTTACTAATAAATGTACATACCTTTTAGGTGAAGATGTATTGCCTAAATCCTCTCTTTTATATAGTGAGTTCATGTTACTTAATGAGCTAAATAATATACGTATTGATGGCAAACTATTAGAGACGGCGGTAAAAGAACATCTTATTGAAGCTGTATTTAAGCAAGACCATAAGAAGATGACTAAAAATCGTATAGAACAGTTCTTGAAGGATAATAATTATATCCCTAAGAAGCATAAACCAGATATTACAGGTCTTGATGGGGAAGTTAAAAATGATTTGACATCCTATCGTGATATGGTTCGTATTTTAGGAACTAATTTTGATAGATCAATGGCTGAAGAAATCATTATGGATATTACTATCTTTGGTGAAAGCAAAAAAATGTTGCAAGAAACATTGCGTAATAAATTTGCTTCGCACCTTGATGATGAAACTATCAAAAAACTTTCAAAATTGAGATATCGAGATTGGGGTCGTCTATCTAAAAAACTACTGCATGGTATCGAGGGCTGCGATAAAGCTGGTGATGGTACACCTGAAACAATAATTGAATTGATGCGCAATTTTAGCTATAACTTGATGGAACTATTAGGAGATAAATTCTCCTTTATGGAACGTATTGAAGAGATAAATGATAAATTGACAGAGGGGCGAGTAGTAGTTCCTCAAGATATTATTGATGAATTGGCGCTTTCGCCTGCTGTTAAACGTGCGGTATGGCAAGCTTTACGTATCGTTGATGAGGTTATACATATAAAAAAAGCATTACCATCTCGTATCTTTGTAGAGGTAACGCGGTCTAATAAAACAGAGAAAAAGAAAAAAGATTCTCGTCAAAAACGATTATCTGATTTATATACTGCAATTAAAAAAGAGGAAGCCCTAATGAGTGGGCTAAAGGAAACAGAGTTTTCCGGCCTGAAATCAGGACTAGCTAACTATGATGATGCGGCTTTGAGAAGCAAAAAACTCTATTTGTACTACACACAAATGGGGCGTTGTGCTTACACAGGGAATATTATAGATTTAAATTTATTAAATACAGATAACTATGATATTGATCATATTTATCCTCGCAGTCTTACAAAAGATGATAGCTTTGATAATTTAGTATTATGTGAGCGTACTGCGAATGCTAAAAAATCGGATACGTATCCAATAGACAATACGATTCAAACTAACCAAAAGGCATTCTGGTCATTCTTGAAACATCAAGGCCTTATTAGCGAACGAAAATATGAGCGTCTAACTCGCAACACTCCTCTTACGGCTGATGATCTAAGTGGCTTTATTGCTCGTCAATTAGTTGAAACTAATCAATCAGTTAAGGCAGCTACAACATTACTACGTCGTCTTTACCCAGGTATTGATGTAGTCTTTGTAAAGGCTGAAAATGTAACAGACTTCCGTCATGATAATAACTTTATCAAGGTGCGCTCATTGAACCACCATCATCACGCTAAAGATGCATATTTAAATATAGTAGTAGGCAATGTGTATCATGAGAAATTCACACGTAACTTCCGTGCATTCTTCAAAAAGAATGGTGCTAATCGTACATACAACTTAGCGAAGATGTTTAACTATGATGTGAAATGTACTAATACTAAAGATGGTAAAGCTTGGGATGTAAAAACAAGTATGAACATCGTTAAGAAAATGATGGGTAGCAATGATGTTCGAGTTACAAAACGATTGCTAGAACAATCTGGTGCGTTGGCTGATGCAACTGTATATAAGGCCACTGTCGCAGGAAAGGCTAAGGATGGTGCTTATATTGGTATGAAAACAAAGGACAGTGTATTTGCGGATGTATCTAAATATGGTGGCATGACAAATATCAAAAATGCCTATTCTATCATTGTTCAATATGTTGGTAAAAAAGGTGAAATCGTTAAAGAGATTGTGCCACTACCAATTTATTTCACAAATAGAAATACAACAGATCAAGATCTAATTAATTATGTAGCCTCTATCATTCCAGAAGCGAAAAATATTTCTATTATTTATAGAAAACTATGTATTAATCAATTTGTTAAGGTTAATGGATTCTACTACTATTTAGGTGGGAAAACTAATAATAATATTTATATTTATAATGCAATAGAATTAGTAGCACCTACAAATATCACTGCTTATATTAAAGTACTTGAAAAATTTGATTTGCTACGTAAAGACAATAAAGATATTAAAGTAGATACAGTAACAACTCGTATATATAATGAGGGTTCTGCAGCAATAGTTTCTATAAACGATAAGGATGGACTTATTGTATATGATTATCTCATGGAAAAATTGCGTACCCCATTATATATGAAAATGAAGGGAAATAAGGTAGATGGGCTATCTACGATAGGACGCGGTAAATTTACGAATATGACATTGGAAGATCAAAGTATTTATCTGCTTGAAGTGTTGAATTTACTTACTAATAGTAAAACTAAGTTTGATGTAAAACCATTAGGCATAACAGCCTCTCGCTCAACAATTGGGGTTAAAATTCATACTTTAGATGAATTTAAAATTATAAATGAATCTGTTACTGGTCTATATTCTAATGAAATTACTATAGTTTAAAACGTGGGAGTTAGTATTAGGGGTTATTATGAGTTGGCGTACAGTAGTCATAGGTAGTCGTTCTAAGTTAGATTTTAAAATGAATTACATGATTATTCGCAAGGACTTTGAAACGACTAAAGTATATATTGATGAAATCTATATGTTGATTATTGAATCTACGGCGGTGAGTCTCACCGCCGTACTCCTAAATGAATTGATTAAAAAGAAAGTAGCTATTGTCTTTTGTGATGAGAAACGCAATCCTGCTAGTGAGGTTCTTCCCTTACACGGTAGTCATAATTGTAGTAAACACTGTCGGGAGCAGGCTGAGTGGTCGAAAGATTTGCAAGCTTATATTTGGACTGAAATTGTACGGCATAAAATTATGAATCAAGCCGACTTATTGCAGCATCAAGAGTTAGCTGAGGCAGAGTTGTTATATCAATATCTAGATGAGTTGACCTTAAATGATGAAACTCAACGTGAAGGACATGCTGCAAAGGTGTATTTCAATGCTTTGTTTGGAAAATCATTTTCTCGGGAACAAGATAATCCTATTAATGCAGCTCTTAATTATGGATATGCCATATTGCCTTCCGCGGTAAATCGAGAGATTTTATCCTTAGGATATATTACCCAGTTAGGGCTAAATCACTGTAATCAATTTATTCCGTATAATCTAGGATCCGATTTAATGGAGCCATTGCGTGGGTTTGTTGATGCAGTAGTTATCAAGTCAAGACCTACAGAATTTGACCGCAATGTAAAGCTTTCACTTATAGAACTTTTATCTGAAGATGTAAAGATAAATGATACCGTTCAAACCTTTAGTGCGGCAATTCGGATTTATTGTAAAAGTGTATTTGATGCATTGCGTACTTACGATGCTAATCAGATTAGGTTTATAGAATATGAGCTATAGATTTATGAGAATACTAGTGATGTTTGACTTGCCGACATTAACATCGGAAGATCGAAAAGAATATAGGAATTTTAGAAAGTATTTAATCGTATCTGGCTTCCTTATGTTACAAGAGTCTGTATATTCAAAGTTAGTTCTTAATACAACTAGTGCTAATCTTATCATGGAACATGTACGAAAAAATAAGCCGCCTAGTGGTAGCTTATTTATGTTAACTGTCACAGAAAAGCAGTTTTCCAGAATGGAAATTGTAGTTGGAGATAAGCAAAGTGAAATTATAGATTCAACAGAGAGGGTGCTCATGATATGAAATTGATGTATCAAGATTCTATATTGGATTTTGAAATATCTAATGATAAGGTAACGGTGATATCCTTTGAAGATTGTAAAGTATTTCGACGCATGGTTACAGAACTTGATATACAGTGTGATGGTGGTGAAGGGCCGTGGATCTTAAATGACAAGGATAAGGCATTTAGTATAGATAAATATAGTCATATCATACTGAACCCATTATATGTGGATATAAATAGTAAAACTCTATTAACTAAATTACAAAGCCAGCTATCTAAAGAAGCTTTATTGATGACAGAAGAAGTAGCCGATATTGTTAATCGACTACATGCTTTTTACTACTCTTTAGAATTTGGATATCCTTTATCGATTCAACATAAACTTGAAATTGGTACTGCTGAACTTATTAAGCTAGGAAGTTTTAATTTTGAGTTTAATCGTAAAGGAGATATTATGGATCTAATATCCTATATAGAAGTGGTAGATACATTATTATCTCCTATGTTATATATTGTGGTAAATTTAGATCTAGTTTTAAATGATGATGAGCTTAATGTATTTTATCAAAATATACTGAGTCGGCAATTAAGCTTAGTTTCTCTAACAACAGGATCTCTAAACAAAGAAAAACTTGATAAAAGCCTTATAAATGGGTATATTTTAGATAATGATTTCTGTGTTATTTAAAGAGAATACAGAATTACACCTGGTGGTAGCCCGAGTTACTCTTGAGCCTCAAATTTAATTTGGGGTTTGAGAGTAGTGTAATTCTATAAACCTCTAAAACAAAATCCAGCAAGAAAGATGAACCAGTAGAGTTTGAGAGTAGTGTAATTCTATAAACCTCTAAAACACCAATCAAATATGATTTTGCACCAGCCTTGTTTGAGAGTAGTGTAATTCTATAAACCTCTAAAACTATTAAGATTGACCCTAAACTAACCGTGCCGTTTGAGAGTAGTGTAATTCTATAAACCTCTAAAACGAGAAAAGGGTTTGATATTTCCTCATGGCAGTTTGAGAGTAGTGTAATTCTATAAACCTCTAAAACTGAAGGCTGGTTACTTCTTATCAATGATGAGTTTGAGAGTAGTGTAATTCTATAAACCTCTAAAACGTGGTTACGCATCTCGGCACTTCTGTACTAGTTTGAGAGTAGTGTAATTCTATAAACCTCTAAAACTATCGAGGACTCAATACCGCCTATTATCTCGTTTGAGAGTAGTGTAATTCTATAAACCTCTAAAACGGTGCGAATTTTGCCAATTCCGCCTATATTGTTTGAGAGTAGTGTAATTCTGTAAATCTCTAAAACGCTGTGGCCTTTTTCATCATCATATCGACTGTTTGAGAGTAGTGTAATTCTGTAAACCTCTAAAACGGGTTGTATTCATAATGATCTAATGGATTTGTTTGAGAGTAGTGTAATTCTGTAAACCTCTAAAACCGAGGACTTTGGACTTAATCCGGATACTATGTTTGAGAGTAGTGTAATTCTGTAAACCTCCAAAACTTACCATTTACGGCCGAATTGGGCGCCCCAGTTTGAGAGTAGTGTAATTCTGAAAACCTCTAAAACTGTAGTGTATAAAGTGCTAAACGATAGCGTGTTTGAGAGTAGTGTAATTCTATAAACCTCTAAAACCCACTTATTGGAATAACAGACCGGGTGGTGGGAAAATGAAAGACCTATAGGGTGGTCATTGGCTACATGGGGAACCTCTTTATCATCGTGTATTCTTTATGAGTGGACCTGCACCATTTTCAGCTCCTTTTCTCGATGAAAGACTTACTGACGATAAACGTACATTTAGAGGTTGTGGTGTCACGAAGGAAGGGTATTTCTTATATTTCCAAAATGATGGGCTTTATGGTAAGTACGATGAGGCTGATGTACTCATGATTGCGTTTTGGTAATAACACACTTGACAAATTCTCATTATAGTGATACGTTCTAAATATTAGGAGGTGTTGTCATGGGGAAGATTATATGGATGATTCCACCCACCCTAATTGCCTATTTTACAATAAGCGATGTATTTAAGAAGTATCAAGGACATACTATTGACCTTTTGTTTTGGCTTATTGTTATGGGTGGTGTGGTGTCAATAATTTGGTTTGTTGCGTATAGATTGTTCACTATGAAATAGGGGGACTATGGCAAAGCATAAATTAGCACCGCCAACGCAAGAATTGGTGATTAACCAAGGTGATGATTTTGTGTTCCAAATTACAATTAAAGATGATAAAGATAAGCCAGTAGATCTTACTGGCTATTCTTTTGTCTGTAAGGTAAGGGAGGACGGTTTGAGAGTAGTATAATTCTGTAAACCTCTAAAACTTAAACTTTAGAATGCCTACTTACACAGGTATTTGAGAGTGGTGTAATTCTGGTTTGGTTAGTATGGCAGTTTATAGTGGCTAAAATTAAAAGTCGATTTTTGATCGTGGATAAGATCGACTTCTATTACCTATGTCCTTTTAAATGCACTTTGAGTTTTATTTTGAAAGATATATCGTCAAATTGAGATAAATATAATCTTATTAATAATAGGCACGACCTCGTTTGCATAGTATACTTATGCTAATAAGGTTGTGTTTATTTATTTTGTAAAAGTTTAGAAAGATGAGAGGATATATGTTACATCGATTTTTAATAACGCTAGGACTTATGCTAGCTTTCACCATCCCAGCTCAAGCAATTACGATTGAGGAGCTCACGTCTCAGCCGCAGTTTAAGCAGGTATCTCAGTTTGTGTCGGAGATTCCTAATGTAGACGAGCGTGGCGCGTCCTATATTGATGTGAATACGGTGAAGGTCATCGGGTTTGAGCCGCCTATTTATACGATTAAGGCGACGGTATATAAAGCGTATCAGTGGAATGATGAGAAGGTGATTACCGTTAAGGACATGACTTTCACCTATGATAGTAGTAATTCCGCAGCTAGTAAGGCTTATCGGGCGCAACAGCAAGGGACAACGGAGATTAATACTGATGCGGATGCGAATATGGATATGAATGAAGATATGTGGTCTAATCCAGGTATTATGCGCGATGAAGAGGAAATCAGTCGCTTTGGCTTTGATGGAACGCCTCAGCCTATCGATCGCGGTGCCTTTTTGCGCAAACCCGTTGTGAAAGATTCTCTAAATAAAGAGTTTTACGATATCGCTGATGCAGTGTATTATGAAGTGTATAAAGAACATTTTGATGAGGTTATTGTTAAGTAAATTCTATGTTCGGAGGTTACTATGAAACCATTTGAAGCGAAGGATTATAAGGCATTTACCATGTTTGAGGAACGCTGGGCTCTTGTTACGGCTGGTACGCTTGATGAATTTAATACGTGTACAGTTAGTTGGGGCAGTATGGGCAACGTATGGGGTCCTAATGGTGGCGATATTTCCACGGTGACCGTGTACATCCATCCAGCTCGTTATACACAAGAATTTATGGAGAAATACGATACCTTTACAGTTAGCTTCTTCCCTGAAAGCCATCGTAAGGCGCTTGGTTATTTAGGATCTCATTCTGGTCGCAACGAAGATAAGGTAGCTAACTCTGGGCTAACACCAGTAGTGGCAGGAAATGGTGTGACCTTCAAAGAAGCAGATTTAACATTTGTATGTAAAAAATTATATGAACACCAATTTGATGAAGCTTATTTGGCGGATAGCGTAAAGGAATATTATGCAGCCAATCCATCCGTGTACACCCAAGCTGGTAAAGATCGCTGGGAACCGCACTATATGTACATCGGCGAAGTCGTTGAGGCTATAGAAGGTTAGTCTTATATAAGGCCTATTTATATTGAGGGAATTATATGATAAAGAAAGCAATTTTAACAGGTCTTTGCTCACTTGGCCTTATGGTAACAGCTCATGCTGCCAATATAGATATCCCTGGTGGTGATGCCATGGTGCCTGATACTGCTTATGAAAGCTATTCTTATAATAGTGCTGATATGGATCTTGTGGAGGCTCAATTTAGACGTCGTTCAGGTCCTGTTGTAGCACAGACTGTAAGAGATGGGCGTAGGACCTTGGAGCAAGCTAAGTCATATATGGAGGGTAATGCTAAGTTTTTAAAACGTCAAGCTAATCAGAGTACGGTGTTTATCTTTGACAATGATACACAGCATATTCGTTTTTCTATGCCTTATCCAAGCCTTGAAAATAAGGTGATTAATGATGGCACTAATCCAGTAGTTAATGTAGTAAATGGTAGCCCTCAATATTATATTAAAAGTATGAATGCAGATATCGTTGTGGATGTAGACCATAAGACCACCTATACGGATCGTGCTTTCACATATAAAACGGTAAAAAATGGCCAATGGCATCAGAAGTATGGGATTATGACAAGTATCCCTGGAAAAGAGGAGAAAACTGAGCCGCGAACAAATACAGGTGTTGAGTTTTCCTTACCTAGTGATATGAACCATGTGTATCGTGTTAACATCATAAACCGTGGCAATGGCAATCCTGATCATATTAATTATGCAGAAGGGGCTTTAGCGAATTATGTGATCCCATCGGTAGAGGATACAAAAGCAATAAATCGCTATTCTAATGTTGAAAAATGGGGAAACTTTGAATATCGTGTGTTCAAGAATAGTAAGCGAAAAGCTGATTACGAACCTACCTCCTATGGTGAGGAAACACGCGTTTACGAGGGTGGCGGTATAGTGCAACTAGTTAAGCGTCGTCCGATTTTTCCAAATGATGAAAAACATTTTTATGCAGGTGCTTTTGCTACGATAGATACGGTGAGTCGAAAATATCCGTACTCAGCTAATGATAATGCTACCATTTGGAATAATGGTGTGCCTGCATTTAGCGGCAGTATAAAATTTGATAATGGTACTAATTATACATATTTTACAATCCGTGATGATCAATATGTGTATAGCATTGAAGTTGCTTATAAAGCCAATGAGGTGAAGAGGTCTTATCATGATATTCGTAATATGGTAGAAATGGCAAAACTGATTAGCCCTCCGAATAAGCAAGAGTTTCCTGCATTGAAGTACATTTGGGAAGCTGATGTTTTTAAATTGCCTTAAAGCTTAATTAATATGTTATCTATCTGTTTGGGTACACTTATGTCTAAAAAGAAATAGAGAGAAAAGCAGCCAGTATTGCGATTTGCAGTACTGGCTGTTTTGTTTATACGTCTGATACTATTAGGTTGATTTTGAATGATGTTTTAATGGGCATGGCGCTACTCTGTTTCTGGGAATAGAACATGCGCTTTCAGTTTAAAGCTAGGATTATTTGTAGACTCAAAAAACTCAATCATATTCCGTAATTTTTGAACTTCCTCAGCATGTAAAAAACTTGGGTAAAGGATGATATAGGTAAAGCTATAGGTCCCATCATAGGATTGAAAGGTTAGGATGTGATCATCCTTATGAGGTGTATAGATGTGTGTGGATAGCCCAGGAATATTATTATTCCATATAACGGTATAATTAATATAATCTGATGTTGGTTGGTAATAGTAAATATCCCAGAACGTATCTAAATTAATTTTAAAATTGTAATGACCGTTTACAACAAGATCGCGCGCATATGGGTTTTTAGGAATATTATTAGTAGAAACAAAGAATGTTATGTTCCCCTTTTTGTAGTATCTAATATCTTGGTACTCGGTGCCCTTTTCTTCACCTTTGTATATGGCGTCTTTTGGTACGCGGTATTGTACACCGTTTAAGTTTTCTATGCGTGAATATTGATTTAATTCATTTAGGTTTTGCACAGAGGGAAGCACATAATTAGCCAATAACTTATCTGTAGGAACTTTGTTCAGAACGGGGTTGTTATCATAATAGACAAACCCTGCGTGATATAAGGGATGACGCATGTTATAGCCCTTAAATTTAAAATTGATCGTGTCGATAGTGAGCGTTGTTTTTTTACCGTTTTCAAGGTGTGGCATCTTCATACTATCCCAAGTGCTGTAGGTAACAGTAGGATATGAAAACACAGTGCCCTTTATATCAGAAATATGTTTTGTTGGATTATGTTTTGCCATGCCCTTAAAAAAATCACAAACGTCTTTATCGGTTAGTTTATCATAAGCTATTTTTGTGTTACGCCAGTCGTAGTCTTTGTAATCAGCATAGTCAATTTCTAAATTGAGACTTCCGTTATCGGTAAACACTCGATAGTCCTCAATGGTTCGACTCGGATTTTTGTAACGCCCTATATTATAATCACTTTTTACGCCCGCTACGGGGAATGAAAGTCGAATTTGGTTGTATTTGTCATGAACGGAAATGACCGTATTATGGTAATGTTGACTGCGATAGATAGAGGCAGCTTTAGCGTATTCCATTTCGCTTTTGTTAATACCTTCAGTTTTGTCCGTTGACTTGAGTGTTTCCACATAGTTTGTTACATCTTTTTCAATATCAGGATTCGTGGTTTTGTAATTTATGTAGGCATCCTTTGGAATCTTCGAATCTGCACCAGGAATATTAACATCAATGGCTCCTACTGGTGATAAGATAGTGCTTATCACGAAAATACCTGCTAATATTGGTAGTTTGGTCATGGTAGTATCTCCCGTTTATACTCTCATATCTATTGATCTTGTTTAATCCATAGGCTAAGTTGTTAAGTATAATTATATAACTAAATGACTATATTTTTAAGTTGTATGTGGCATACAAAAAAGCAGCCCTTAGGAGCTGCCTTTTTTGCCGTTGTTTAACGTAGAAAGTGAGACGGTATTTATCAAAATAAGTCATAATTTTGATGAAAAATAGGTATATATGAATCGATAATGAGAAATAGCTTATATAGTGGGTTCCTTCAGTGAGAACTACTATAAATTGTATATTTTAGCAATATTTTGTGAATTTTAACCCCACAAAAAGGCCAAAATCTGATATAATAATAGTATAGAAATCGATGTATAAAAGGACTAAAAATTGTGAGTGTAAATTGATGTTTTTAGACTCACCTTTGGGCCTAAAATATCCGTAGTTCTTATAGTTAAATCGATGCGATCGGAACGTTGTATATAAAAAACGACTACGCAGATGCGTAGTTTTTATTATTTTGTGTTTGGTATAGGTAGTCCCATGAGTGTAGTGAAGCCCTTATTATGGCTATTAGAACCGTATATCGTATATAAAGCCTATTTGTGGGCCCTCCGCTTTATAGCACATCCAGTGACGTGGGAAGGCGAAATAGATTTGTTCTCCTTGACCTTAACGATGCTGCTCATTCTTGATGCGGTGGCGTTACCATTGGTCATTTTATATTGCCCTAGCTTAAATCCTGGTAAGCGACTTCCGAATTGGATTCATCGTTTAGGTACGCCTATCTACATCGTTCACAATTGGCTTGATGGCAAGGTTGGCGGCGGTACATCTACGCCGATTGTATGGTTACGCAGAACCTTACATTCCCTATTGTTATTCATCTATTTGCTAATCCCGCTCTACGTAGGTGGTCATCTTGTGATGGGCCTCGTAGTGGCTCTCATGTATGATGTCCTCGTGTGGGCACATGGAGGTGTGTGATGGCGACTTGCGAGTGGCCTACTACGCCGTTGTATCAGGCCTACCACGATCATGAGTGGGGGTGGCCTATTCATGATGATCGGTTGCAGTTTGAACATCTCTGTCTTGAAAGTCTCCAATGTGGCCTCAGCTGGCTTACGATTTTGAATAAACGAGATATTATCCGAGGCTGCTTTGATCATTTTGATATTGATACGATTGCTAGTTATGGTGAAAGCGACATCGACAGGATTATGCAAACCGAGGGGATGCTCAAATCTCGTCCTAAAATCGCAGCAATTATAAACAATGCTTCTGCTTTTAAACGTATTCAATCTGAATTTGGTTCGTTCTGCAACTATATCTGGGCTTTCACAGACGATAAAACTATTATTTATGAAAGCCACCCTGATGGAAATATACCTGCGAAGAATGGCTTGTCCACGCGGATTAGTAAGGATCTAAAGAAACGAGGTTTTAAGTTTGTAGGCCCCGTTACCATCTATTCCCACCTGCAAGCTAGTGGTCTCATCAACGATCACGGTAATGACTGTCCTTGTTTTAGCGAGATTAATAAGCTAGCAGATATTGTTCAATTGCCTGTAGATGCTGAGGATTAATATAGTTTTAAATATTGAGTATTAATATAAATCTGAATGTTTGATAGTTAGCTTATTATTTTTGCCTTTTTCTAATAATTCGCATTCTTTTACCTATATGTTGTAACGTATTTGTATAATCGTTAGTTAACAATAGTTTTTATACATGATTGATGTTACAAAATTGTACTTGTGTTAAACCATACTTTAAGGTGTACACTATAGTGGATGGAAAGATAGCGTTCCATCATATGTCGTCCCGCTTTATATACAAACACATATATTCTCTCTCTCCAAAGCGGGTCTCTCATATACTTCTCTCTCAAAGCTATAAACACAACATAAAGACCTTATCCTTTACTGGATAGGGTCTTTTTGCTATATGTTTTTATCTAGGGCCATATAACGGCATAGATTGGTTGTATGCTATAGCAGATTGATTTGTTTCGATATAGTTGGTATACTGATGATGAAATAAAGTATTACTTTCACAATTAAGAAAGGGAAATATATGATTGGTTTGGGTACGGCCATTAACATTGGCCTCATCATAGCTGGCAGCTTGTGCGGACTCGCATTCGGGCGGTTTATGAAAGAAAATTTGAAACAGACGCTCATGATGGTGAGCGGCATTATCGTTCTCCTTCTTGGGATGAGCGGCGCTATGCAGTATATGCTAGTCATTGTAAACGGCACGCTGCAAACGACGGGGCCTATGCTCATGATTATTAGCATGGTGGCAGGCGCTGTAATTGGCGAGCTTATCGATCTTAACCGTTGGATTACTGTTTTTGGTGACTGGGTGAAAGCAAAAACTGGCAACACTGGTGATCCACAGTTTACGCACGCTTTTATTACGGCATCCCTTACGTTTACAGTGGGAGCCATGGGCGTACTAGGATCTATTCAAGACGGCTTGACGGGTAACTATCAAACGCTATTGTTGAAAGGCATCCTCGACGGCATCATCGTTATGGTATCCTCTATGGGCAAGGGCGCGTTGTTTTCCTTTATTCCTGTGGGAATTACCCAATGGATTATTACAGCTATGGCTCATATCGCTGCGCCGTTAATGACGCCGAGTGCTATCGATAACCTGTCCTACGTGGGATCTATTCTGATCTTCTGTGTCGGTATTGACCTCATCTGGCCTGGTAAAATCCGTATTGCTAACCTATTACCGGCCATCTTCGTGGCTATGGGGCTTACATTCTTGCTCTAATGTAAATCGTATTATGAATACTAATAAAAATAATATATAGATTTTATAAGAGACCTATATGCTCTAACCTTTCACTGTTATACTTTGCAGATGAAAGCTGGGAGATTATAGGTCTTTTTACATTTGTAGCCATTAGTTATATGGATAATTTTTTAAAAGTTAGTATTAATCTTTGCTTATCTTCAAGTGATGACTAAAACTAGATACATTCCGAAATAGTTGACTAATAGAGTCAGGAGAATAGTAGGATTTGAGTGAGAGTTTAGAGAAATCTTTTACCGAAATGATTTATAGAATAAAAATATTCCATAATATACTCGTTTTACAGGTATATATTATTGAGTTATACCTGTAAAACAGTTATAATCGAAGGAGAGGTTCTATGATTATCGGATTTAAGGATAAAGAAACAGAACGCATTTTTTATCGTGGATACTCACGACGTTTACCGACTCAGATTCAAAAAATAGTATTATTAAAATTACGTATGTTACATGCTTGTCGGACTATAGATGATTTTATGGTTCCACCTGGTAATCGTTTTGAGTTTTTACAAGGTGATCGACTTGGGCAATGTAGTATTCGTATTAATAAGCAATATAGAATATGTTTTTGTATAGATGAAGATTTTAATTTATATGATGTGGAAATTGTAGATTATCATTAAGGAGATAAAAGTATGAAGGAACTAATCCCAGTACCTAAAATGAGTGAGGTTCTACGTACGGAATTTATGGAGCCATTGGGTTTAAGTGCATATCGTGTCGCTAAAGATATTATGGTGCCTGTATCGCGGATACAAGAAATCCTACAAGACAAACGTAAAATCACTGCAGATACAGACTTACGATTGTGTAAATATTTTGGAATGTCTAAGGGGTTTTTCTTAAGACTACAGATGGATTTAGATTTACTTGAAGCAGAGGATACAGAGGGGCTTCAAGCTGATTTGAAGAATATAAGATGTATTACAAATTCATGTACTGCTGATTGATAATTTTCGATATATTTGGTACACTTATTTTATAAATAAATCGTTATGACATTATGTATTACTATAAGGAGACGCTATGTTATTCGTTGAATATCCTAAATGCACAACATGCAAAAAAGCAAAGAAATTCTTAGATGATCATAATATTAAATACACAGATCGTGATATTAAATCTGAAAACCCTACAGCAGAAGAAATCGCAGCTTGGTATCCACAATCTGGTAAAGATTTGAAAGCATTCTTTAATACTTCTGGTATGATTTATCGTGAACAACAATTGAAGGATAAATTGCCAAACCTTAGTGAAGAAGAAAAACTAGCTTTGTTAGCATCCAATGGTATGCTTGTAAAACGTCCTATCTTGGTTCTTGAAGACAAAGTTCTGGTGGGCTTTAAAGAAGCAGAATGGATTGAGGCGTTGAAGCTCTAATTTCATATCAGTAACCGAAAGAACAGGTCCCTAAAAGCCTCCAAAGCGAGCTAAGTCGTTTTTAGGGACCTGTTCTTTCTATATCTAATAAAGAAATAAGAGCTTTCAACTGGAGCTTTAAAGAGCTAAGTCATTTTTAGAGATAGAGGCTTTTCTTTTTATATGAAATTAGCATCTTTAACTAGGGCCTATTGAAGAACTTCCAAAGCGAGCTAAGTCGTTTTTAGGGACCTGTTCTTTCTACATCTAATAAAGAAATAAGCGCCTTCAACTAGATCTTTAAAGGGAGAGGTCATTTTTATGAATTCGTTCTTTTCCTATTCTGTAATGGAAATGCAGTTTTTTATTGTTTATCGAAAAAATTAACTTGTATATAGTTTGTATGTCTTGTATAATATTTACATTGTAGATATACCCCTATGGGTACATAAACTTTAAATCACCTTAGGTACAAAGTGTTTTAAATTACTTTAGGCCCAGAGAGTTTCAAATTACTTAAGGTATAAAGAGTTTTGAATTATTATTGTGTTGTTTTGTGTTGTGTTTCCGGAGCAAGTTTAGCCGGTTCTAGTGTATAGAGAGGTCTATATGAAGTTTTTACAGTCTTTATCGGCTCAGGTGTCGTTATTTACGCAAGGTGCTATTTTAGCATTAGGCGTTGTCTTTATTCTTTTGGATGTGATTACAGAGTCATTAAATCCCGTTATAGATTTAGCATGGGTAACGGTTCTAGTTTGTGGTTTACCACTACTTATTAACAGTGTTCAAAGTATTTGGGAGCGTTTAGAGATTCATGCTAATTTCCTCATTGTAGTGGCCATGGTGGCGCTCATTTCCAATGGCGATTATCATACGGCGGCCTATGTGGGGCTCATTGTACAGGCTGGTTTCTTCTTGGAGCAGCTTATTACGGGTGAGTCACATTACACTGTAGATGATGATATGCTGCCTACAATGCCAGCACAACTCGTTGCTATGCGTCAGGGCATTAACAATTATTCGTCTGTCATTGTTGTGGCTGTATTGCTATTATCTATGGGTTCCTTTGCATTGACACAGGATTTTATACATACTGTAACCTTGTTATTGGTACTATGCCCATGTTCCTTGGAGCTTATCTTAGTGGCACTTATGATGGGATCCCTTGTGGATGACGCATCTCCTGTATCGGAGCTTTCAAAAGGAACAAAGCAGTCTCATTTAGGTCTACTTATCGTGTCTATTGTATTCCACGTAGCGATCATCTGCGTGGGCGTACTTGGTCTTATAGATCCTGTTACGGCTGTTGCATTGCACGGTTTGGCACGACTTGGTCTCGTGTATAATTTGAAAGTTTTAAATGGTTCTTTGTGTGTAGCATAGAATTTAGTACAGTATATATTTTAAGACATAATAAAATCCCCTAGTAATGATGTGTTACTAGGGGAGTTTTTAGGTTCATACAACTATTAGTTGTAGATTATTCTTTTGCTTGGGATTTGTCACCAAGTGTGAGAAGTAGGAATACGATAGCGAGGATACATGCACCAACGAGGGCCACGAAGCCGCCATCCCAACCATAAAGGTCAACCATGAGACCCATGAACGCACCAGCACCAGCGGAACCGATGAGGTAACCAAGAAGGCCTGTAAGACCAGTAGCGCCACCTGTTGCTACACGTGGTACCATGTCTGCTGCTTGAAGGCCGATCATCATAACAGGACCGTAGATGAGGAAGCCAATAGCAATAAGTGCTAAGTTATCGATAAGGATATTGCCTGCTGGGTTGAACCAGTAAACAAGGATTGCCAAGATAACGAATAGCATGAAGCAGATGGTAGCTGGAGCACGACGGCCGCGGAATACGCGGTCACTCAAATAGCCACTTACGAGCATGCCTGGAATACCAGCCCATTCGTATAAGAAGTAAGCCC
>OLNK01001133.1_pt1 | contig 22479 bp, 18 predicted proteins | sample 1672791 | NCBI WGS metagenome assembly OLNK01 (sample SAMEA3136724, study PRJEB25190) | human gut metagenome | biome: human gut; feature: human-associated habitat; material: faeces | place: Austria | collected 2013 | reverse complement strand
GATAAATTTTTAAAAGACGGATATTACTGGGGTGTCCTTGGAAAGACGGTCGGACTCAGCTTTTTATCGGCAATCATCTGCGTTATCCTCGGATATCCTATTTCATATCATCTCAGCAGAATGCAGGGGAAGAAGAAAAGTATCATTACGGCCATGGTCATGCTGCCTCTCTGGGTTTCGATCACGGTCCGAATGTTCGGACTGATGACGATGATTGAGTGTGGTACATATCTCGCCGTTGAGATTGGGCTGGTCTACTGCGGCCTGCCCTACATGATTATGATACTGACAGGGCCAATCGGAAATGTGAGCCAAAGTGTTGAAGAGGCATCGTACGTATGCGGAGCCGGTTTCTGGGAAACATTTTTTAAAATTACATTTCCACTGACAATCAAAGGCGTAATTTCAGGATTTATGCTTGTATTTGCATTAAATACAGCGGCTTTCGTCGTGCCGGTTATGCTGGGAAGCGGGAAAATTGTCACCATGACCACCCTGATTTACCAGCAGGCAACTTATATTTATGACTGGGGCTTTGCGGCTGCGATTTCCGTAATTTTTCTGATCGTATCCATGGCTCTTACAAATTCAGGAAAACTGTATGATATTTACTGTGAAAAAAGGGCGGAACGTTCTTCCAGAATATTGAGAGATGAGCTTCGCAGAGAGGGGGAATAAGATGAATTTTACTAAAATTGCGGGGAAGGTATTCAGAACTCTTGTATATATGTTTTTGCTCTGCCCTCTCTGTGTAGTGATCTGTACGGCCTTCAGTGATACGAACAGAGTTATTTTCCCGCCCCGGGGATTTACGCTCAAATGGTTCGGGAGAGCCTTTGCCAACACGGAATTCCTGAGCTCTTTGATTTTGAGCGTAAAGATAGCCTGCGTCAGCGTTGTTATAGCCTGCGTACTGGGAACGATGGTGAGCCTCTGGTTCTGGAAGTCCGGCAGCAGGGTAAAAGGGATTTTTGAGACGATTTTTTTATCGCCAATCGTCATTCCGACTATCATCAGCGCCGTTGCATTTTTGCAGTACTTTGCCATTTTCGGAAATATGTTCACGAACTATTGGAAGTTGTGCCTGACTTATGCGATCATAGAAATTCCCTATGTCATCAGAACCGTCACGGCCAATCTGGTGGGACTTGATACCGGATTCGAGGAGGCTTCCCTGGTACTTGGCGCTTCGCCGGTCAGAACTTTGTTCAAGGTCACGCTTCCATGTATCCGCCAGGGAATCATCGGCGGAGCCGTTTTCTCCTTTGTCGTCGCCTTTGACGAATGCGTTATTATCATGTTCATGAAGAGCGCTAAGACAGTAACCTTCCCGCTCCGTCTTTATTCTTATATAACTGAGTCGTTCACCCCGCTCATATCGGCTTTTGCAACCCTGTTTATTATCGTTGCAGGGGTAGTAATCTATATTGTGGAACGCAAGATTGGACTCAGCAAGCTTTACTGACCGGTTCTGCGGCCCTGTACGGCTTTCCTGTACGGCAATGGCCCTCCATACCGCATGGGTCGGCCAAAGCGCCGTAATGCGGTAAAATAAATTCCCGGAATAAACTTGCCGTTATTCCGGGAATTTTGACGTTCACTGGGGCTAAGGAAGTATGGCGATAAAGTGACTGCACTGCGGCGGCAGGCAATTATGCAGCCGAAGCGCCCTCCGCAGGCAGAGAATCCCTCGAGCGGTATTCTTACTCAAGGAATATATACCCATAATATGGGTATTGACGTACCCATAATTTAGGTATATGGGAAAAGCATACCTGATATAATAACTTCAGAGGTGTGCAATGGGAAAGAAAACGTCAGTGGAAGATTTATTAAAGGCAGATGGTAAATTAAAGGAATTACGCAAAAGGCGCAACTTAATACAGGAGCAGCTGGCTGATGAGATAGGTACATCTCAGCAGACGGTCAGCCGCGTTGAAAAAGATAAATTATCAATGTCGATTGAAACTTTGATACGTCTTACCGTTTATTTCAATGTTTCTGCTGACTACATGCTGGGAATTTCCGATCTGGTTCAGCCGGAAGACTCCATTAAAATCCATGAACTGGTCCAGCTTTACAGAGGCCTTAATGAACGTGATAAGGAATTGGTATACAGTCAGGTAAAAAGAATGCATGAACTGGATCGGAAAAAGAAGAATTAGCCCCGGCCGGTTATATCCTTTGGGAAACCGGCTGAATTGACATTAAATCTAAATCAACTCGAAATCAAATCGAAAAACTCATTTCCAATCAAGATAATAATTTCCCGAAAAAAACCGTATAACAGGACAGTACCGCCCTATAAATGTTTTCGCTGCGGTCTCTTTGCCCTCAGCATAATCGACGCTCGGTATTCGGTCGGCGTCATGTCGGTGAGCTTTTTGAACTGTCTTGAAAAATAATGAACCGAGGTGTAGCCGAGCGCATCCGCAATCTGGGTAAAATTCATCTGCTGGTTACGAATCATCTGTTTGGCCGCGTTTATTTTCATCTGGTTGAAGCATTCCATCACGCCGCTACCCTGGTAGGTGCGGAATAATTTCTTAAGCTGGGACACGCCGATCAGATTATCCCGGCATATTTTTTCTACCGTAAGCGACTTTCCTATATTTCTGTCAAGGTAATCCAGGATGTCGGAGAACAGTTCATTTCCGTCTGCCAGCGCCGGAGACTTTCCGGGCGCGTGAGCGCCGTTTAGCTTATGGTTCTCCCCGAAAGCGAGCGTGCCTGAGAAGTTGCGGAACAACTGGATTAAAAACTGCTCCAGATGGATTTTGATCATCTGTTCTGCCCCGAAGGGGATACTTTCCCTGCGGCTCAGAACCTCCATATAGGGATCATCCATCGGTCCGTCGAAGGTCTCACGGGCCTCGGCAATAATCTGAGAAAGAAGATTGCGTTCACTTTCTCCGACAGTCAGTATCTTATGCTCAAAGAAAGCCATGCAGGGTTCACCCGCTTCAAAGGAGATGACCACAAGGTTCGGCGCGATAACATTATTGGCGGCCAGTGCGTGGAACTCATTGGGGCGGTGAAAGATAATCTGCCCCTGTCTCAAAATGAATTTCTCACGATCTGCCGTTACCTGGAGTTCCCCCTTATCCACATAAAGAAATTCCCAGAAATTATGGGACTCGCCGGGGAAGGTAAAATCACTCATATATTCGAAGTAGTGGAGGCTCACGATCTTCTTGATGATCAGCTCCTCCTTTAATTCGGTAAACTGGTAAGACATGCCGCCTCCTGACTGTGATTGCTGTTTTGACTGCTGCTCTTTCGAAAAAGTGGATCGGTTATTGGCCTGAACTGTTAATTATCATTTTTTACATTTTAAACCACAGATTGCTCCATGTAAAGAATAAAAGAACTAAAAGTGCAAAAAAGGAAACGTTTTGTATAAAGAAAATTGGCAATTAGTATAATATCATAGAGATATGAATTGCACTAAATGTGAAAATTCACTAAAAGTGTTAAGGAGGAAGATTTTATGAAAAAAAGAACATTAAGCGTACTTCTGACGGCGGCTATGGCAGTTTCCATGCTCGCAGGCTGCGGCAGCAAGACAGAGGCTCCGGCTGAAACAGCTCCGGCAGCAACCCAGGAGGCAGGCGGTGAAGCAGGCGGGGAGACAGCAGCTCCGGCCGAAGGCGGAACACTGGTTTACTGGTCAATGTGGGAGTCCACGGAACCGCAGGGGCAGGCTATCCAGAAAGCAATCGATGCCTTCACAGCAGAGACAGGCATCAAGGTAGACGCACAGTTCAAGGGACGTACCGGTATTCGTGAAGGTTTACAGCCGGCTCTTGACGCGGGAACCAACATCGATTTATTTGACGAAGATATCGACCGTGTCAACAAGACATGGGGACAGTACTTATTAGATCTGGAAGATTTGGCAAAGGCAGCCGACTATGAGGCGACGGCTAATGCAGGACTGATTGGCGCATGCCGTGAGGTAGGCGACGGAACATTAAAATCCATTCCTTACCAGCCAAACGTATTTGCAATGTTCTACAACCAGTCAATTTTTGACGAAGCCGGTGTTACGGCAGTTCCGACTACATGGGAAGAGCTGGATGCGGCTTGTGCAAAGATTAAAGAGGCCGGATATGTTCCGATTACAGATGACGACGCATACATCACCTGCTTATTCGGTTATCATATGTGCCGTCTGGTAGGATATGAGAGAACATCCGAGATTGTTAAGAACGGCGAATGGGATGACCCGGCAGTTCTTAAGACAGCAGAATCTTTTGCAGATTTCGCAAAGAAAGGCTACTTCTCCGAGAATATCGCTTCCAACGTATGGCCGGCAGGTCAGAACATGGAACTGGCAGGCGGAACGGCAGCTATGTACTTAAACGGCTCCTGGCTTCCGAACGAAGTTCAGGCTATGGCAGGCGACGACTTCAAATGGGGATGCTTCAGCTATCCGGCAGTTGAAGGCGGAGTAGACGGAACAAACGCATCCAACTACGGCGCTCAGGTATTCGCCATCAACAAGAATTCCAAGAATGCAGAGGCAGCGTTCCAGTTAATCTGCAAGATTACCAAGGGTGAATTTGACCAGGTTCTGGCTGAAGAGAGCAATGGTATCCCGGCAGATACAACCAATACAGAGTGGCCGGCAATGGTACAGTGTGCACAGCCGGTTATGGAACAGCTCACAGTTCGTTATCCTTGGGCAGCAGGCGCAGAAGATAATGCAGACATGACACCAATCATCAAAGAAAACATGCTTAAACTGGTTGGCGGCAGCATTTCAGCTCAGGAATTTGTCGATGCATTAAAGAAATAAAAACTAAAAATACAATTCATAACGGAGTAGAAGCGTCCGCGCTTGAATGAAAGACTACTGAAATGAAGAATTACATGGTGGCATCGATAAAATTCATCGCTGTCACCATGTTTTTATAGAAATTCTAAAAAAAGATAAAAGGGGGAAACGGCTTGAAGAAGAATAAAGCAATGATTGTCACTTTCCTGGCTCCGGCATTATTTATGTTTATTATGGTATTCCTGTACCCCATCTGCCGGACCGTTGTGATGAGCTTCTTTAAAATAGAAGGAATCACGGATTCATTTTCGAAGTGGCAGTTTACCGGAATTGACAATTATGTTAAACTTATGAATACCACACTGTTTAAAACCTCTATGTGGAACCTGTTCCGCATCTGGTTTATCGGAGGGATCATCGTTATGTCTCTGGCGCTCTTATTTGCGGTTATCCTCACCAGCGGAATCCGTTTCAAGAGTTTTTTCAGAGCTATGATTTACCTGCCGAACGTGGTCAGTGCGGTGGCTCTGGCGACGATGTGGCTCCAGTATGTGTACAATAACCAGTACGGCCTTTTGTCGGGAGTCTTTAAAAAGCTGGGACTGACATCACTGGCCAAGATTCAATGGCTGGACAGTGATCACAAATTTTATGCTCTTTTGTTTGCCTACTGTTTTGGTATGGTAGGATACCATATGCTGATTTTCGCCAGCGGTATTGAGCGTATCAGCGAAGATTATTACGAAGCGGCGACTCTGGACGGAGCTAATAAGCTGGGCCAGTTCCGCTACATAACACTGCCTCTTTTAAAGGGCGTATTTAAGACGAATATTACCATGTGGAGCGTAACTTCCGTAGGATTTTTCGTGTGGTCGCAGCTGTTCTCCTCCGTTACGGCGGATAATCAGACGATCACTCCGATGGTTTATCTGTATATGCAGATCTTCGGCGCCGGCAACAGTGTGACGGAGCGTAACTCCGGTCTCGGTGCGGCAGTCGGCGTTATGCTGAGTGTCTGCGTTGTTCTCATCTTCTGGCTGTGCAACCATCTGCTGAAAGATGATGATCTGGAATTCTAAAAGGAGGGGAAGTTATGGCGAAAGAAAAGAAAGTGCGCGAACGCGTTAACTGGAACAGAGAACTGAAACTTGCCCCCGGCTACCTGATTCTTTGTCTCTGGATTTTATTTACCGTTGTATTACTGGGCTGGGTGGTGGGCGCCAGCTTTTCAACAACAAAGGCGATTTTCTCAGGAAAGATTATGTCCAGCGGTTTTCATTTGGAAAATTATGCAAAGGCATGGAATAACTCAAATGTTTCCACCTTTTTCATGAATTCGCTGGGATATTCGCTCATCTCCTGTACGCTGCTGATTCTGATTTGTGCTCCGGCCGCATACGTTCTGTCACGTTTTAAGTTTATCAGCAATAAAGTAATACAGACCGGTTTTGTATCGGCCATGGGCGTTCCGGTTGTTATGATTGTGCTCCCTCTGTTCGGCCTTGTGGCGGGCATGGATCTTCTGAACCACGAATTGTCTAACCGGCTGGTACTGATATTTTTGTATGTGGGAATTAATGTGCCGTATACAACGATTTTTCTTCTGACCTTCTTTGCCAATATATCAAGGGCATTTGAAGAGGCGGCGGCTATTGACGGGTGTTCACCCACGAAAACGTTCTGGCTGATTATGCTGCCGATGGCACAGCCGGGTATCATCACTGTTACAATTTTTAATTTTATCAATGTATGGAACGAATACTTTATATCCCTTATTTTCGGAAACTCCGACCGGATCCGCCCTGTTGCGGTAGGACTGTACTCCATGATCAATTCCATGAAGTATACGGGCGACTGGGCCGGTATGTTTGCGGCGGTTATTATTGTATTCCTGCCGACCTTCATACTTTATATCTTCCTCTCTGAGAAGATTATTGCCGGCGTAACAGGCGGCGGTGTCAAAGGTTAAGGCGGATTGTTCCCGTTCGCGGAACCGCGTTTTTCGCCGGGGCCGGGAACCGTGACCAGAGCGTGTTTGAAAATTCATTCCCGCCATCTGCACGCCCCGCTTCGCGGTATATTTGGCCCGAATTCGCTTGCCGTAGTCCACTACGCAGCGCTCATTCGGACTAAATCTCCCACAAAGTGTGACGTACATCTGACGGAAAGCAATTTTCAAACACGCTCTATGGCAAATTCAAGTGAAAGGATGTATTAATAATATGGAAAAAAAACCGGTATTAGTAATTATGGCAGCCGGAATGGGCAGCAGATACGGCGGTTTGAAGCAAATCGATCCGGTAGACCGGGAGGGAGACCTGATAATTGACTTTTCAATCTACGATGCAGTTGAAGCCGGATTTGAAAAAGTCGTGTTCATTATAAAGAAAGCGATAGAGAAAGATTTCAAAGAGCATATCGGCCGCCGCATGGAAAAGCACGTTGAGGTTGAGTATGTTTACCAGGAGACGGATGTGCTGCCGGACGGATATGAAGTACCGGAGGGCCGGGTAAAACCGTGGGGAACGGGGCACGCGGTGCTGTGCTGCAAGGATGTGATTGACGGCCCCTTTGCCGTTATCAATGCAGACGATTATTATGGCAAAACGGCATTCCGTGAAATTTATAACCAGCTTGCTTCCCATGGCGACGATGAGAAATATCAGTATACTATGGTAGGCTATGAGCTGTATAATTCAATAACGGAAAACGGCCATGTGGCCAGGGGCATCTGCAGTACGGATGAGAATCACAGGCTGGTGGATATTCAGGAGAGAACCAGAATTGAAAATCATGGCGGCAGAGCGGAGTATACCGAGGACGACGGAAAAACCTGGGTATATCTTCCCCATGGAACCATCGTTTCCATGAATATGTGGGGATTTACAAAGAGCATTCTGGCGGAGCTGGAAGCCAGATTTGTTCCGTTCCTGGAAGCAAATCTTCCTGTGAATCCGGTTAAGTGCGAATATTTTCTCCCATTTGTCGTAGATGAACTGTTAAAAGAAAACAGGGCTGAGGTAACGGTTTTAAATACTCCCGACCGCTGGTACGGCGTCACCTACAAAGAAGACAAACAAATGGTAATGGATGCCATCCAGGGTATGAAAGATGCAGGAATTTACCCCGAGAAACTCTGGGAGGACAGATAGATGGTTAGCAAGATACTGAAGACAGAAGAGGCCATAGCTAATATGAGCTATGAAGGTGCGGCGGAGGAATATTACCGTTACGGCCACGGACATATCAACGACACATTTTATGTCAGTACGATGGCGGAGGACGGGAGACACGCCTACATTCTGCAGCGGATGAATCGTGAAGTTTTTAAGGACCCTGTATCATTGATGAAGAACATCACCGGTGTCACAAGCTTTCTCAGGAGGGAGATTGAGAAGGAGGGAGGGGATCCGCTGAGGGAGACCCTGAACCTGGTGCCGGCTAAGAACGGCAGGGACTATTATGTGGACAGTGACGGCCAATATTGGCGCTCCTATTTGTTCATCGGCAATGCAACCTGTTATGATAAAGTAGTGAAACCGGAAGATTTTTATCAGAGCGCGAAAGCATTTGGCCGTTTTCAGAGGCAGTTATCCCAGTATCCGGCGGATGAACTATATGAGACGATTCCGAATTTCCATAATACTCCGGTACGTCTGGCGACGCTGAAAAAGGCGGTGGAGGAAGATGTATGCGGCCGCGCCGCTTCTGTCCGGAAAGAAATTGAGTTTGTTCTGGAACGGGCCGGGGAGGCAGGAGTGGCGATGGATATGCTGAAAGAAGGCAGGCTTCCGCTTCGCGTTACCCATAACGATACAAAGCTTAATAATATCATGATTGACGACTCGACGGGAGAGGCGCTGTGTATTATTGATCTCGATACGATTATGCCCGGGCTGTCAATCTTTGACTTTGGTGATTCTATCCGTTTTGGAGCCAACACTGCGGCCGAAGATGAACAGGACGTTTCACTGGCAGGATTATCACTGCCGCTGTTCGATATTTATACGAAGGGATATATGGACGGCTGCAATGGGAGCCTGACAAAAGAAGAGGTGCAGATGCTCCCAATGGGAGCCAAGCTTATGACGTATGAATGCGGAGTCCGCTTTCTTACGGATTATCTCCAGGGCGACGTATACTTCAAAATAAGCAGAGAGAAGCATAATCTTGAACGCTGCCATACCCAGTTTGCCCTTGTGGCCGACATGGAGAAAAAGTGGGATGAGATGAACGCGGTTGTCGGGAAATATTCCAGCCGGTCAGAAACTGCACTGACACGTTCCTAATTGAAACAACAGCACTGTCGGCAAGAACAGCAACGATAACCTGCACGCTCCGCGCACAGGTCACCGCAATACTTTACCAAAGCTTACGATAAAAAAGATGGTAATACTCGGAAAATGTATTATAATAGAGATACTCTTATAAAAATTACTGTCTGTCCGGAAAGGGGGAGCTGAATGGAAGAGCAGATTTATAGTCCGGGAATGCAGGAAATTCTGAAAGTGAATATGTTCAGCGGATTTTCGATGACTTATGCAGGAAAAAAGATTGCATTTTCAAGAAGCAGTAATATGAAATTTATTCAGCTTCTGCTTTTGCTGTTCCTTCATGCCGACCAGGGGATTTCCAAAAAAGAATTGATAGATACGCTCTATGGCTGGAATGCCGGGGTAAATCCCAACAAGAATTTGAATAATGTTATCTACAGGCTGAAAAAGCAGCTTGTTTTAGCCGGACTGCCGGAAGAGGAATATGTTGTTCTCGAAAGCGGCATGTGCCGCTGGAGCAGCAGTTTTCCGGTAGAAACAGATGCCGTCCGTTTTACCGAATGCATCAGCATGGCAAAGGAATCGGCAGGCGCCGGGCGCATCGGTTTTTTAAGAACGGCGGAACGGCTGTATACGGGTGAATTGCTGCCGGAATTTTCTACGGAGCTATGGGTCATTGAGCGGAATCTGCAGCTTAAGGGAATGTATCAGCAGGCTGTGGTGGAGCTGGGGGAATATCTCCGACAGGCCGGCGAGTATCAGGAAGAGCTTCGGCTTTACCGGAAAGCCGGCAAATTATATCCCTTTGATAAATGGCAGATTCAGGAGATTGACTGTCTGATGCTGCTGAAGGAGTATAAAGAGGCATATGACGTCTATCGGAATACGGCCAAACTCTATTGCGAGGAGCTGGGCGTGCCGCCCGGGCCTGAGATGGTAAGCCGTCTGCGCAGGATAGAGAGTCAGATTAAGAATCCGGTAGGGAATTTTGAAGATTTAAAAGAAAACTTCAGGGAGCAGAAGAATACGGGCGCCTATTACTGCCTGTATCCCAGCTTTCTTGACTCCTGCCAGCTGCTTGCGAGAGTGGCAGAGAGAAGCGGAAGATCTATTTTCCTGATGCTTCTGAACCTGACCGAGCGGATGGGGAAGGAGATAACGGATTCGGAGAAGCTGGAGACGCAGATGGAGATCCTGAAGGAGGTAATCCGGTCATCGTTCAGAAGAGGAGATCTGTTCACCACCTACAGCAAGAGCCAGTATATGATTATTCTGGTCGGAACAGAGAAAGAGAACTGCAACAAAGCATTTACCAGGTGTCTTGACAGATGGAAGCAAACCGAAGGAGCAAAAGGGGAACTCAGTTATTCGGTAGAGTCCCTGGTCAAAATGTTGAATCCTGAACTGTCACAGGAGGGGGAAACTCCGGACTGGAAATGAGATTCCGGTATAAACAGGTAAAAAAGTTATAAAAACAGTAAAAAGAATAAAAAAATCAGGAGCTGCTATTGGCGAGGTAATTCGCGAGGCAGCTCTTTTGTTATGATAAAAATAATACGCTTAAGCTGATAGACGCTGCTCTGGATGATTAAAGAATTAAAACGGATAAATGAGGAGAAAAAATGGCGGGAATGTTCAGGAAAATAAAAGAGGATGGCAGGTTAAGACGAACGATGGCCGCATGGCTTGGCATCTGTATAGTCGTGCAGATGGTGTTCGGCAGCCTTGGCGCCGTCCGTACGTATGCCGGCGACACGATTTATAAGGTAATCACGGTCAGTGAAAAAGAGATTATAAAAGGTGTGAAGCGGGCGGCCGGCAAGGACCATGAGTATGTTCCGAATATAGACAGAAAGAAGCTTCCCTATGCAAATGAAGAGCTGAAAGATGACGCAATTGACAAGATGACGCCTTTCCTGATGGGAACATCCATTATTGAACAGAAAAAGGCGGGCGATAATTGTTCTGTCATTGTGGCAGTCAGCGGGGAGGAGCTTCCGGCATCGGGCAGTGAAGCCGAATACGCAGCAGAAAACGTAATATTTATCGGATTTAATGGAAATAAGGACAGTGACTGTGTATTTACGCTGCAGATAGTCGATGCGAACGATATCGTAATACGCTCTATGACAATTATTACGTATAAACAGGACGGCGCAGCAGCCACGCCGCCGGAGGCCAGCGGCTCGGAAGCAACGCCCTCCGAGGATGGCACGGAACCGTCAAGCCCGTCCGCCGCCTCTTCCACAGCAACCGGTTCTGAGATGCAGGGATACGGCTTTGCCGAAGCAGGGGCCAGGGAAGAGCTGGGAGAGGATGAACTGACGGATTTGGTGCAGAACGGAGACATTTCCACTCCGGGAGAGGCAGCCTCACCCGGCAGTCCGGATGACCCGAAAGATGCGGCAGGCCCCAGAATGACGGTACCGGCAGGCGGATTTTGTATCGCATTTGCGGAGAGCGGTACGAATGCGCACGGAAAAATAGCACAGGTTCAGGCCTTTCTGGCCGATGGTGAGGAAAAGGTAATGTCAGGCGCAATCGGAACCTTTCATATTGCGGCCGATTACAGTGTAGTTGACGAAAAACTGCCGGAATACGCTTATTTCACAGTAAGATTCAAGATAGAGGATGATAAGGGCAATGACTACGGGAATGTAAAAGGCCCGGAAAGTGAGCCGAGCGCCAGGCCGGTTTCGTCCCTGAACAGTGAAAAACAAAGGGAATGGAAGGCCATCCACGAACTGCTGTTGGAATCTTCCGAATATGCGGACGCGGCGCAGTGTAATGACTGGCAGATGATAACGGCGGAAACGAACACCTATTTTTATTCCGCCGGGGCCGGATTAGCGGTATTCGGAATCAGGAACGGCGGAACCGCAATCACGGATCTTCCAATATTCTTTACCTTTGATAACTATATTACACCGATTGGTTCCGCAATTACGGCTACACCGGGAATCCTGAACAGGGAGGAGCTTAAAGAGGCATATGAGAGCAGCGCAGGCCCTGCTCACAGCGGAGATGCTGCCCTGATCGAAGGGGAAGCAGTCACCATGAGAAGCAATGCCCGGTACTGGTGGCATGATGTAAAGCTGTCCAATACCGGCAGTCTTGGCAATATGGCGGCAGGAACAAATGTGGGAAATGCTGACGGTGAAATTATTTACAAAATTTCAGCAGGAAAAGATTACAGAAGCGATGTGGGCCGCCTCTATACAAAATCTTATTCAGTCCTCGACGTTATTGCATTTGACGGGTTTGCCCTGGATATTTCCGGATATGGATTATCTGTTGATGCCTCAGTCAAAAAAGGGGAACTGTATCTGACAAAAGATGGCCGTAATGTGGCAAAGCTGATTGGACTGAAGCTTCCGGGAGGATATCATTCCGGTGAAGTAAAGGTGACGCCGGTTTACCAAAACAACGATTCTTCAACGAATATCATAACCGGTTTTGAAGTGCGCTACACGGCAGAAAACAAAACTTTGGCAACAGACGGGCCAAAAGATATGGCGGACATCGTAAGTGATGAGATGAATGTCTACCTGGGAATCGGTTCGGTTCTCAAAAAGGCGGCTGGCATCATTAAATATGACGGGAATGCAGCAGTTTCCGGCCGGAATCCGTCGGTGTCGTGCAAAGCGTATTTTGACGCCTATTCCATCATGTATGATGAGACGGCAGACAACACGGACCTGGAAAAGAACGACGGAGAAACAAATCACCACAGTGAAGCAGAAAATAACCTGACTGCAAATTCCGCTTATCCTCTGACGAAAGAGGCATATACAGACAGGGACTGCAAGGTTAAGGCAGAGGGGGAAAATAAGATATTCGAACCCGGCCGGGAAGTCCGTTATAAAATCAAGGTCAAAAATAATGGTTATGCAGAAGAACGGTTTGACATCGTGGACTCTCTTCCTGCGGGGCTTGACACTGCGTCGGTTAAGACATTAAAGGTGATGGTGGAAGGAAAACAGCTTCCGGCAGACGCTTTTACGGATCTTCCTGCCAATACGGCCGTTTCCCCGGCCGTCAAAGTATGGGGAAACATTCTGATTCCGTCCGGCGGGGAAGCAGTTGTCATATTTGAAGCCGCCTTTAAATCGAAAACAGAGTTTTCCGGTAATAACATCAATACGACGCAGACCAATTCAGCCGGATGGTACCGCAGTTCAGATGTGCAGAGAGAAAAAAGCCTTGGCAGGGATGATGCGACGGTATTCGTGAACCTGAATACTTTACAAGAGAGCGATGTCACATTCAGGAAGACCATCGTAAATGCCGGAACAGGCGGCAGCCAGCCGGCAGTGGGCAGCGACGTGACATATAATCTCATGGCGGGATTAACCGGAGGCGTACACAATTCCCACTGGATTACGGTAAAAGACGAATGGCCCGGCTCCGTAACGTTAAAGGAAATCTCCAATATTCCTTCACAGGCAATTATCATCATAAAAGAGAATGGGACGGAGATTAAACGCTATGAGAATAAGGGAAACAGCGCGGCTTCCTGGAGCGCGTTCTCGCTTGCAGGGAAATCCGGAATTACCGTGGAAGCAAGAGTCTATCTCAAACCGGGTGTGACGGAGAATATTAAATTAAAGGGGAGGATTGAGGCCGAAGGCGAGATTACCAACCAGGCTCATGCAGGAGGCGGAGAAGGAGAGGGCTTCGATAAGCCGGGTAGCGCAACTCTTTATGCAATCGGAGCATCGATTGAGAAGAAAGCTTATTTTATCGGAGCATCGGAAAAGGGCAGTATTACAGAGCAGAACAGCAGGCGCCATCCTGTCGATCAGAGCGTTACGTTCCGGGCCGGAGACGTGGTATGTTATGAGATGACGCTTAAAAATACGGGTAATGACAGGTTTAAGGCTAATGTCTCGGACGACATATCAAACCTGTTCGGAGACGGAATCCGCCCGATTTATGCAAACGCGGATTTGGGTGAACCGGGATCTGTATTTATGAAGAAAACGGGAGCTAAGGGCTGGCTCAGTTTGACGCCCGGCCAGAGCGGGACAAAGGCATTGGATGAGAACGTGGAACTGGCAAAGGGGGAAAGTATTGTTTTCCGTATCTATCTTGAGATACCGGAGGGAGCATCGGTTCTGTTCCCCGAAAATACGGTCAGCGCTTCTCTGGCCTATGATAAGGAACCGGAGCGGAAATTTGCGATCAGGGCGTCCGCCTCAATTACAATTAACGAGGATGTCCAGAAGGCCTCGATTGATAAAGAGGTATACGCGGTCGCCAGGGAGCTGAAAGAAGAAGGGGGCCATGTCTATCTGAAGGGCGCCAAATGGAATAATCCGGTTCTTGGCAGCGGAACAGGACTGGCGGAAGACGAAACGACTCTCACTGTCGGAAAAGGAGATTATGTTTTCTACCGGATCACCATTAATAACGAAAGTGATGAAGAACCTCTCCGCATCTATGAAATCGAAGACTGGCTGCCCGCCGGAATGCAGTTTGAACGGTTTTATGAATTCAACGGTGCGGACCGGGGAAAGAAGATACCTGGGGCAGTAGGAGACAGCGATACGCTGGATCTGGGGATTAAAGAAAGAAGCAATAAGTTTTCCGGCAAAAACTGGCTGTATTATGAAGACGCGGCCGCAGGAAAATGGGGAACGGATGCAGAGGTGGCGGTGAGCCATGGAGCAAATTTTGCATCGATGAACAGCGGTAAGACAACATACCGTGTCCGGCTTTACGATACGGATGCCATAAAGACAGGTTTGTCCCCCGTTCCATCGGTTAAACCGGGCGGAAGTGTGGTATACGGAATAATTGCAAAAGTCACGGGAGATCTTGACGGTATTAAGAAACTTACTAATACTACCGGTGTCATTGTTGACCAGACGGCGATTACGGATGAAGCATTCGACAGGCCGGTTTCTGATTTGAGAGGAGCAGTGGGCGGAAAATCTTATTCCGATGACTTATATAAGATTATAACCGCTTCCGCTGATGTCGCCGCGGCGGGAATTTATACTCCCGGTATCGGAAAGAGTCTGGCTCAGTACAATGCTTCGAATAATTGGTATGATTATAAACCGGACGGTAAAAATGACAATTTCCTTCCGAACAATCCGATGCGCTGGCAGGTGACCCTGTATAATGGAACCAACGGCCATATGACTAGAGGGCCGATTGAAAATTATACAATCAGGGATGTGTTCCCGGCCGGCCTGACTTACAACGAAGCCGATGCGGACGGAACCTATATTGTCACCTCGGGCGGGAAAAAGATACCCCTTCCGGAACCGGCTGTCGGACGCGAAGAGGGAAAGAATGTGACAGCCTCCTGGAAGATTGAGAAACAGTCTGAAGGATACCTGATAACGGGTGCAGACGGCCATACCGTGAAGACGAATGAAAACCTGGCCATTCCGGTAAAAGGCAAAATTACAGTCAGAATAGGTTCCAGGGCTGACGGCGACGGAACGGCTAAATATGGAACTTATGTGAACCAGGCTGATTTAATACCGGCCCGGGAATACAGTTATACGGCTGCCTGTGAAGGCACGCTGGTCAAAGAGGGCAATCAGCCTGTCTGTGTCCGTGCGGAGGCATCGGTCAATATTTTCTTCGGTGACGGAAAGACGGAGGCGTGGAAAGAAATCAGAGGCTCCTTCAACGGAACAGAGGGGAGCGGCACCGGCACCGACAGCTCCCGCAATTCAATTATTGCCGATGCCGGAAGCGAAGTTACGTATACGCTCAACATCAGGAATCAGGTAGAAAAGGGGATTGAAAACCTGGTAATAGTGGATCGTCTTCCGGCATTGAAGGATAACGGACTTGTAAACAACATGCAGCGAAATTCAGGTTTCAAAGTATCGTTTCCCGACTCGCCTGCAATCGAAGTCCGGATCAGGAAAGCGTCCGGACAAATGGTAAGACTTAAAGATGGAGATTATAATGTCACGTTTGCGGACTGGAACACGAAATTCGGCAAAGGCTCCGCATTGCCTGCACGATATTGGGAACCGGACAGCGCGTCCGATTGGGAGTCCTCCGCCGCAGGCAGAGACACCTTCCGCATCGAGGTGGAAAATGACGCGTTAAAAGGACTTACGAACAATGATACGGTTATAGTAACCTTCAGCGCATTGCTTCCGAAGGCATCAGAACTGGATCTGAGCAATGAGCCGGTTGCGTGGAACACATTCGGATATGCATACAGGGCCGTCAACTCCACAAATAAGTCGACTATCACCGTGGAGCCGGCCAAAGTAGGCGTCCGGATACCAACGGCGTCCCTTGCGGTAACGAAAAAGATTGAAAGCCGGTTTGAGGAAGATAAGGCTCAGGCATTTACCTTCCGTCTAGAGAAAGAAGACGGGGCCAATACCGGGAAATGGGTGAGCGCAGGCGGGCAGCCCTATCAGCTTACCCCGGGAACCGGTGAAACCGCATCAGACGGGAAAACTGCGGAGAATGGGGAATTTACCCTGACCCATGGTCAGACTGCGAAATTTACGGTTCTGGCCGGCCGGAATTACCGGATTACCGAGAGAGACGGCGACGGATATTATGTGTCTGTCAGGGAATTCGGCGGCGGCGCCGGAGAGGACACCCTCTTCGATCCCGAGAATCCACCGTCTGCCGTATTGAAAAATGCCTCGGACGGTAAGAGCTATTCCTGTACCTTCACAAATATAAGAAGCAGCTTTTTCCTGCCGGAAACAGGAGGGGCGGGAACCGACCATCTCCGCAGAAAGGGAGCCGGAATGATGCTTGCGTCGCTGTTCGTTCTGATCGGCTGCTTCACAGGAGGTTTGTCAGGGAGAAGGCGCAGAAAAGAAGACGTTAAACGGAGCCGGTTCCTGTGACAAGGAGAGACGGATGAAGAGAAAAGGAATTATCATATTGGCCGTCCTGGTACTGCTTGCCGGAGCCGGAATGTACTTTTATCCGGACATCAGCAATATGTATTACCAGGCAGCGGCGGCGTCCGATATCAAGGGGTATCAAAAGGGGGTCCGGGAGCTGAGTAAAACGCAGGAAGAGGAAATGCTTGCAAGGGCTGAAGTATATAACAGCCGGTTATCCGGCGCACTTTCGATGGATCCCTTCCGGACGGGAGGCGCTGATCCTTCGGAAGAAGATGAGGAGTATAATGCCCTGCTGAATATTAACGGAGTGATGGGCTATATCGATATTCCAAAGATTGATGTTTACCTGCCGGTTTATCACGGCACATCGGCGGAGGTATTGAAGAAAGGGGCGGGCCATTTATATGGTTCAGCCCTTCCTACAGGCGGGAGTGGGACACACAGCGTCATATCGGCACACAGGGGGCTGCCGTCCGCCAGGCTTTTTACGGATTTGGGAGAGATGGAGAAGGGGGACATATTTTATTTCCACATATTTGACCGGATTATGGCTTATCAGATAGAACAGATAGAAACGGTTCTTCCGACACAGCTGGAACTGCTCGATCCGGTGCCGGGCAGGGAATATATGACACTGTTTACCTGCACGCCGTATGGGATTAACAGCCACCGTCTTCTGGTGCGTGGGGTAAGGATTCCTTATGAGGTAACCTCCGATGGGACTTCGCAGGAAGCAATGGCCGCCATACACATCCGGTGAAGGGGGAGAAAAGGTAGAGGAGAAAAGAGGGAAACGCGATGAAACATAAAGGAATTGCAAAGAAGGCAGGCACCTTTCTCATCACTGCAATACTCGCGGCGGCATTTGCAGTACAGACTGCGGCTGCTGTGCCGGCGGAGAGTGAGAAGGCCGCGCTTACAATACAGGCATCCTCAGATGGGACGGGAATAGCAGGTGTAGAGTGGTCTGTCTATCAGGTGGCTGAAATGCCGCAGGACGGAGTATTTATCCTGACAGGAGACTTTGCGGCTTCCGGACTGGACATTGACGGCCTGAATGATTCAAGTCAATCAGCCATGCAGAAAAATGCGGTAAAATCAGCTGCTTTTGTCTCTGAGAATAAGATAAAAGCAGCTGGCAGCGAAGTAACCGATAAAAATGGGAGGGCAAAGATAGGCGGTCTCGAACGGGGCCTGTACCTTGTAAGCCAGACCGGTACACCCGGGACGGACAGGATAGTGAAGTCGATGCCATTTTTTGCAGCACTGCCCATGATGGTGGACGAAGGCGGAAAAATGGTCATGAAATATGAGGTGACGGCTGCTCCGAAACTGGAAGTGGAACAACCGCCTGAAACAGAGGCGCCGTCAACGGAGACGCCGTCAACAGAAGCGCCGTCGACGGAAGAGACGGATAAACCCTCGACGGAAGCTCCGCCCACATCTTCTGCGGAGGAATCAACCGGGGAAACCGGCAGCGCTTCACAGCCGTCGCAGCCTCCATCAACCGGCTCAGGCGGTTCATCGGGCGGCCATGACCGGGACAGGGGAAATTCTACGGTAATCATTGACAGCAATACGCCGCTGTCCAGTTTTCCGCAGGCAGAACCGCAGTTGGAGGAGATAGGGGATGAACCGGTGCCGCTGGCAGCTTTGCCCTCTCTTCCCAAAATGGGGGATATGGGAGCCGGGGCATATGCAGCAGGCATGCTGATTTCGATTCTGACAGGCTGCACCGCATTAATCCGCCGGAAAAAGTATACCGGAGGGAAAAAGTGATTTATGACCGACAAGACGAAACGACGGCTGTGTACGGCCATATTTACACTCAGCCTCATCTCCATGGCGGTTTTTACAGTAATGTATGTAAAAACACAAAAAGAGTACCGCCACAGTGAAAGAGATATTGCGGCGGTAATGGAAATACGCGGAGCAATATCGCCCGCTCTTACAATAAACGAGAAGAGCCGGCTGGATGAGGCCTCCCTGAGAGCGGCAGAATATGAGTCGGCGCAGGAGCGCCGGGAAGGCTGCAGGCTTCTGAAGGAGATCAATCAGGATGTGGCGGCATGGATCACGATTGCGGGAACACCCATTGATTACCCGGTAATGCAAACCCCGGACAGTCCGGATTATTACTACAGGAGGGGATTTGACGGCAGATATTCCGCATATGGGATGATTTATATGGATGCGGCCTGCCGGCTCCGGGAGGCTGAAGCGCTTTACGAAGCGGAGGCAGAGGAAGGGAAGGCAAGTCCCAACTGCGTCATTTACGGACATCATATGAAAAACGGAACCATGTTTGCCTCACTGGAAAAATACGGTTCTGAGGAATATTATAAGGAACATCCGGAAATTTGTCTGGATACACCCGATTCGTCATCGGTATATGAGATAGTGGGAGTTGTCAGACTTCCGGCCGAGAAGCTGAGCAGCGGATTTGCGGCAGTGCTGGCAGCCAGAACACGGGAAGAATACGAAAGCTTTGTACAGTACATAAAAAAACATGCTGCCTATGATACGGGAATTACGGCCGAATGGCCTCGGCAGCTTATTACACTGACCACCTGTGAATACACACTAAAAGACGGCAGACTGCTGGTCGTGGCACGTAAAAAACGGTGAGAAATCCGCGTTGCGGACTTCTCGCCGTTTTTTACGTGATTCCGGCTTTACATTAAGCGCATCTGCATCTGCTCCGGATCACTGCTGTAGCTGATACAGGTGTCACGGGATATTTTGCCTTCCCGCATAAGCCGCAGCAGGCTGTTATTCATGCTGATCATGCCCTCGGCCATACTGGTGGCGATTACATTATCTATCTGATGAATCTTGCCCTCCCGAACCATTGTGCGGATTGCATCATTCAGGAACATGATCTCAAAGGCGGGCACCATGCCTCCGGTGACGGTAGGGACGAGCTGCTGGGAGATGACGGCCTGGAGAACCATAGCCAGCTGGACGCGTATCTGCTGCTGCCCGTCGGGAGGGAATACATCGATGATACGGTCAATCGAATTGGCGGACCCGATGGTATGCAGGGTTGAAATCACCAAATGGCCTGTTTCCGCGGCGGTCATCGCGGTTTTAATCGTATCGAAATCCCTCATCTCGCCGAGCAGGATGACATCGGGAGCCTGCCGGAGGGAAGCCACCAGTCCATTTACATAACTGTCCGTATCCAGTCCAATCTCACGCTGGGTGACAACGGAACGGTTATGCCGGTGCAGATATTCAATCGGATCCTCCAAAGTAATAATGTGGCTGTTTCTCGTCCTGTTTATTTCATCGATAATACATGCCAGAGTGGTGGATTTTCCGCTGCCTGCGGCTCCGGTGACAAGGACAAGCCCTTTTTTCAGGTTTGCCGTCCGGATGACTTCCGGAGGGATGTTCATATCTTCCGGTCTGGGTATCTCAAAGTGAACAACACGGATGACGGCGGCCAGGGAGCCTCTCTGTTTCATGATACTCACGCGGAATCTGGCGACTCCTTTGATAGAACAGGAAAGATCGTCATCCCCGTAGGTATGCAGCTTATCCATACTTCTGTGGTTGCTGAGCTCATAAAGCGCAGTGATCAGAGCCTCCGAATCGGCGGGCATCAGTTTATTATCGTCGACTGGAATAATCTTACCATTTATTTTATAGGAGAGAGGAAGGCCGGGGATTATAAAAATGTCTGATGCATTTTTCTCCACGGCGTCAGTCAAAAACTTAAGCATGGTATATCTCCTTTCAAACCTTGTTCTTCATTATTCATCAGGGGCGATCCATACGGGAAGGCTGTCGTCTATCGCATAATCTTCACGATTGTAGACATAGCTTGCCAGAACCTCCCTGCTACTGCCGTCCAGTTCAATTCGGAGAGCCTGGCCGGCATTCATCGGTATTTCACAGTAGAGCTTGCCTGCCTCATCAACTCCTGACTCCGTTCCTTCAGGCATCAGTGAAGCTGCATCAGAAAGGGCCTCCTCCATGATTTTGTTACCGTCAAGAGCCGAGACGGCAGCCTGGATGAACTCCTGGCCCATGGCATCGGCCTGATAGTAGGCGGTTACCGAATCTGCACGGCGTCTGGCCAGTACAAGGGCCGAATTCCCATCGCTCAGACTCAGGAGAGAGAAAACGGCGAGGCAGAGGATGATAAAAATAAGGATAATGGAGGCTGTGCCTATATTGATTCTGTTTTTCATGGAAGCCTCCTTTCAGCGGCCAGACTTCGGGCGCCGCTCAAGGTATAGATAGTTTCCATTCCTTTTCCTCTGATATCGCTGATCTCCACAGATACGTGAAGCAGTCCTTCTGCCGCGTATGAATTAATTTTCATAAAATAGGCAGCTTCCGGATCGGCCGGTTCACATATCTTCCAATATCTGTCAAAACCGGAATGTGTCTCACTGGGGGCAGACGCTTCGTCATATTCGGCAAAAGCAGTTTCAATTGCGTTCTCGGCGGCGAGAACGGCGTGGTTTAAGTTTTCCGCATTCTGGCTGAGCCGGTCGGCCTTTGCAAACGCAAGTACGAAAATACAGGCAGCCACTGCGAAAAAACCACATACCCACAGCATTTCCATCAGAAAAGCATAAGATGTCCGTTTTTTATTCATTCCTGCGGCCTCCTTTCGAACTGCTGCGAAGAAAGAGGCTGGCAGTTCTGGGGGAAGGCGTTTCCTCCAGGGTAATCTCAAGCATCGCTCCGTTCTTCTTATCGGCAATGGAGAAGGAAATGGGCTCACAGTCCATAATAGGAAGGCCGTCTTCTACGGTGAGGCCGCTTCCCTGCTCGGAAAACAGCTCCAGCAGTGAGCCGTCTTTTGTGTAAACCCAGGTTTCATACAGGATGCCGTCGTAATCGGAGGCCAGCACCAGGATGCTTTGCCCTTCAACCGTCCGGACACTGATGCTGCCGGTCCGATCGGACTGGCGTACTTTGTTCGTGATATAGCTCAATGCGGTGTCTGAGTAAAAAGCTGCGTCGTTTCTGGCGCGGATATTGCCGTATACGCGGCTGCCAATCAGAATAGTGAAGACGGAGCATAGAATAAATACAAGAAACAGCAGCATGGAAAAGATAAAATCCATGCCTTCCGAGGGACGCGATACAGTCTTTTTCATAGCTGCCCTCCCTGCTTTGCCTGCCCGGTCACGGGCAGAACCGTGATATCCGGCATAATGTTGGCGGCCCAGCCGTCGTAGAACACATTATAGCGTTCGCGGTCAATTACAATGCCGTAATTATCTTCCAGATATTCAACGCTGGGCGGATAACGGCCTTCAATGGAATAGCACTGGACGCTGGCCCTGCGGATGGCATCCGTCAGCATATTTAACTGATCCTCTTTTGTCCTGTTCTGCATGGCTCCCATGGAATAAAGGAAGAGATACAGGACAATAATGAGGAGGAGAAATGAAAACAGATATCCGGGCAGGGAACTCCTGTGTTTTGGAATTTCAATATGTAACATAGATATACACTCCTTATCGTTACAGTTGAGCCTTCAATGTCATTTAGTGAACACTATGAAGATTTAGTTAAGCAGGTGAGGACGCCGCCGGTACGGCCAGCGGAC
>OLNK01001132.1_pt1 | contig 22495 bp, 21 predicted proteins | sample 1672791 | NCBI WGS metagenome assembly OLNK01 (sample SAMEA3136724, study PRJEB25190) | human gut metagenome | biome: human gut; feature: human-associated habitat; material: faeces | place: Austria | collected 2013 | reverse complement strand
GTCGCTCCGGGGCGGCGCTTTGCCGCGTCAGTCCCGATCCATCTCATAGGTGAGCACGCCGCCGGTTCTGGCGTCGATCTTGTACTCGTACTCCATGCCGCCGGCCTTGAACTCCACCTTATAGCAGGGCGTGCGCTCGTCCAGCTCCTCCTCCACCTCCAGCTCGTAGGTGTCGGTCAGCGCCACCCCCGCGTGGGCCAACGCCGCGTCCCGGGCGGCATCCCGCCCGATGGCCTGGTCAGCGGGCAGGGCATTGGGGTGCTCCTCCCGCTTGCTCTTGAGCACGCTGCCGTCCGCGGCGGCAATCTCGTACTCGTACTCTGTAGTACCTGCCCAGAATTCCAGCTCGTAGGTCAGGCGGCCATCGTCAAAGTCCCGCTTGACCGTCAGCCCGCGCACGTCCCCTTCGGCCACGCCCGCATGGGCGAAGGCCGCGGCTTTGGCCGCCGCCTCGCCGATGTCGGTCTGAACGGTGCTTCCGCCGCCGGGCAGGCTGCCGCCCTTTTGCTCCCGCCCGTGCTTGACAATGGCGCCGGTGGCGGCATCTACATCGTACTCATACTCCGTGTTTCCGGCAAAAAACTCCACCTCGTATACCATACGGCCGTCCTCATAGTCGTAGTCAGCCTCCAGGAACACCACGTCCCCACTGGTCACACCCGCATGGGTCAGGGCAGCCTCCTTGGCGGCCTCCACACCGATATAGGCGCTCTGGCTGGCCGTACCTACCGAGTTCAGCGCCGGGTTGGAGGCGGTCGTGCTGGTCTGTCCCCCCGCGCTGTCCGGGGTCTGGACTGCGGTGGAATTGGCCAGCAGATTCAGCTCATTGATGGACAGCCCCACCAGGGACTCAAACGTGAGATGGTTGCTGCTGTCCACCAGGGACTGGATCAGCGTGGCCTTGCCCAGCGAGATGCCATACTCGTCCGCCTTTTGCTGAAGGGCGCTGTCCCCACTGAGGGTCTGGGAGAGGATCGCTCCGTTGACTTTGGCGGAGTCCAGCACCTGCCCAATTTCCGTGGTCAGCTTCTGCTCCAGGGCTGCGCCCCGGGCCGCGTCGTCGTCCTCCACCGAGATGAGGATGGAGTTGGCCAGCTCATCCACATAGCCGTGCTTGAGCAGAGAGCCCATGATGGCGTTGACCGCCACATTCAGATCGGCCCCCTTCAGGTCCATGCCGTCCAGAATTTCGTTGGCGTCCGCGTTCAGAGGAACGGCCGAAACCACCTTCTCCTGCCGGTTTACATCCAGCTCCACGCTGGGATTGACATCCAGAGAGATGACCGAAGCCACGGCGTTGGCCTGGTAGTACTGAACACCGGCGCCTCCGCCCACCACCACCAGCGCCAGGCAGGCCGCCGCAAGCCAGGCCATGGCCGCCTTTTTCCGCGGCTTCCGCGCCGGTACAGTCATGGGAATCACGTTTCCCCGCCGCGGTTCGCACCGGGAGAGGAGCGCCTCCAGATGGTCGGGCGCGGCGTGCTCCAGCGCGGTGCGCAGACGCTGTTCCAGTTCCTGATCGGTCACAGGGCATCCCCTCCTTCCAGCTTCGTCTTTAGTTTCAGGAGCGCGCGGCGGTACTTGGACAGCACCGTGGACAGGGGCAGCTCCAGCAGGCCTGCAATCTCCCTGTGCTTCCAGCCGGTCACCGCGTGGAGCAGCACAATTTGCCGTTCGTCATCCGCCAGCGCGGTGAGGGCGGCGTCCAGCACCTGCCGGTCCTCCACCGTCACCATCGGGTTCTCCGCTGCCAGCCGTTCCCAGTCCTCCAGAGCCATGTCCTGGCTCCTGCCCCGCTCCCGCAGCTTCATCAGGGCGAGGTTGCGGGCGATGGTCAGCAGCCAGGCCAGCGGTGTGCCCTGGGGACGGTACTGATGGGCGTTTTCCCAGGCCCGCACAAAAGCGTCCTGGGTCACATCCTCAGCGTCATGCCGGTTTTTCAGGTAGGATAGGGCCAGGCCGTACACCGACGTCCGCGTGCGGTGGTACAGCTCTGCCAGCGCCTCCTGATCCCCCCCGGCCAGCCGGGCCATCAGCGGCTCCAGCAGCTCCGGCGCAGTGGCGGTGCGGCGCTCCTCTGCCATTGTCTCAAGCAGGATTAACATGGTGTCGCGCTCCTGTCATCTTCTTAATGTACGGGAGCAGCGTTTTATTGCGCCGCCCCTCTCTTTTTTCCCGATTTTATTATATCCCATTCAGCCGCTAGGAGTAAAGCCCTTTTTTGCTGGGCCCCAGCCGCTATGTACTGCGGCACAGGAGTGCTTATTCCTGAGCCCCCATGGCCGCCTCCAGCTTCTTGAGTGCTTTTTTCTCAATGCGCGATACCTCGCGCCGCGGTTATTGTAACCAGAGGTCCATTAAAAAAGCGCCTCCGGCGGGCAGAAGCGGAAGTGGATGATGAGCTCCCTCTGTTCAGTTAGCTCCACCCGCTCAATGAGGCTTACCAGAAGCTCCCGGTTGTCACCAGCCTCATCCAGAAAACGCTGAACCAGGGCCCCGGCCTTGTCCCCGGCCTCCGGGCTTTCCCGGCGTTCCAGCTCTGTCACACGCCGCTCCAGTGCGCCGCGCTCCTCGCGGGCCTGCCGGTAGAGCCGTGCAAAATCCGCCTCAGCCAGCAGGCCACTGAGCTGATCCAAATACATCCGGTCCAGGACGGTGGTCAGGCGGCCTATTTTGGCCCGCAGGGCCCGGATTTCCGCCGTGGGATTTTCCCCTCCATGAGCCTCTGCTACGGCAGACCGGGCGGCGGGCAGCAGGGCCGCAGGCTCCAGGCAGGCCCCGCAGGCCTCCCGCAGCTTGGCTACCACGGCACGAGTGACGGTCTGCTCCTGAATGCAGTGGCAGGTGCAGCCCCCTGTCTTTGTGAACCGCTGGTAGGTGCGGCAAACCAGATACCGCACATCCTCCCCCCGGCTGTTTTTCCGGTTGAGCACCGCCAGCGGGTGCCCGCACTCGTGACAGAAAAGCAGCCCTTTCAGTGGAAACTCATAGGTTCGGCTGCGGGTGTGCCGCCGGCTGGCCAACAGACGCCCCACCCGTTCAAAGGTCTCCGGCGTCACCAGCGGCTCATGGGTCCCCTCCACCACCACCCAGTCCTCCGGTAGCTGCCGAATGCACTTTTTGCTCTTGTAACTGACCTTCCGTCGGCGCCCCTGTACCATATTTCCAATATAGGTTTCGTTTTGCAGCATCTCAGAGATGCGCTCACCGCTCCACTGTCCGGTACCGGAGGGATACAGGCCCGCGTAGCATCCCGGCGATGGGATGCCCTCAGCGTTGAGCTGCGCGGCGATCTGGCGGCAGCTCAGGCCCTCCAGCGCCAGCCGGAAAATACGTCGTACCACCGGCGCGACCCCCTCATCCACCACAATTTTGTTCTTTTCCGCAGGGTGCATCTGATAGCCATATACCGGCTTGCCGCCGATAAACAGCCCTTTTCGCTGTTTGTCCCGCTTGACGCTGGAGATCTTTTTGGAGATGTCCTTTGCGTACATGTCGTTCATAATGGCCCGGAACGGCGTGATCTCGTTGGCGCTGGAGTCCACACCGGTGTCGATGCCGTCCAACAGGGAGATGTACCGCACACGGTGTTCCGGGAAATAGCGCTCCATATAGTGGCCGGTCATGATGTAGTCGCGCCCCAGCCGGGACAGATCCTTGGTAATCACCATGTTCACCCGTCCGGCCTCAATGTCCCGCAGCATCCGCCGGAACTCCGGGCGGTCGAAACTGGTGCCCGACCAGCCGTCGTCCACATAGAGGCCGGCCACCGGCACCCCCCGCTGGCGGGCAAAGTCCTCCAGCATGGCCCGCTGGTTGCTGACGCTCTCTGAGGGCCCGTCGGTTTCGTCCTCCCTGGACAGCCGGATATAAAGTGCGGCGCGGTACCTCTCCGCCCCTTCTATCTCCAGGTACATGAGTTACCCCCAGGGGTGTCCTTGTTAAGTTCCCGCGCCAAAAAGGCGCGGAATGAGCCTTGTACCAAATCCTTTGCCTCCGCCCCTCCATCGGTATAGGTACACCGTACCGTCACTTCCCGCTTCCGCTGTCCCAAGCATATCCCTCCTTGCTACTGCTTGGTAAAGCTTATGCGGCAGGCGGCGTTCCTTGCCTGTCCAGTCAAGCTTAAAGAAAGGGGCGGCCCGATCGGGACGCCCCTTTCTTTAAGCTGTTACATAAAAAGTTTGCGTACGGGAATCGGACCCGGAAGAGTCTTGTGCAAACACGGTTACTTCAATTTTGTATTCAGTCCCGGACTTACCACTATAAAAAATAGTATTAGAATGAAAATAGGCATTACTCGAGGACATACCAGGGTCATTCTGAGACATTGAATCTGCTAATGCCCAAACATTATTAATTTTATTGTATATTACTATTCTCTTTGCTCCAATACGCGTCATTTTCCCAGTTCCATCAATAGAAACTGAAATTGCTATTTCTCCATCTCCAGCTGCTGTTGCATTAATATAATAGCTCATAATCTGCTCACTCGCCCGATAATCGATATCTGAATATGCAAAAGCAGGTATTGACAGTAATATTGAAAGAACAAATATAACAGTTGCAAACTTAGAATTCATTTTCTTCATATTCATTTCATCCTCCATCATAAATCGAGTCAATCATCTTCTTCAAGTCTGAGTAGGATATATTACCGCTAATTACACATTCTACATTTCCTTGATTCCATACTGCCACTTGCTTATCTATATTTTTAAATAGGTAATGTACTATACCTTTCACATTATATTTTTCTACAGCATCACTATCTTTTTCGAAAGTAGTAACTGTATCAAAGTTTGATTCAATATATTTACTATAAACAATTGTAATAAGAAAATCATCCCAAGTATAATATGTCCTTACTTCAACTCTATCGGGTGACTGAAGCTCACTTACCGTAATCGAATCCAATATAAATCCACTTGGAATCCATGCAGGTACTATATTGCCTGCAATACCAGCCTCTTTCAATATTTCTTGAATGTTTAACTCATTACACTCTGCATTCGTTTCTTCCCTGCTATCTAATATATTATATGTGTCTATCAAAACAAACACTTCATCTGTCCACGCACCAAACATCTGAAACACATTCTCGAAACCAAGCGCAGGGGGCAATGCGATACACACCACCACAGCCGCTACTATGACAACGCGTCGAAAAAAGTGGCGTTTTGGCCTTCTTTGGGGCCGGTACTCTGTCTGAGAGGGGGCTGGTTCTGATGGGGCTGTTCCGGGGTTCTCTGCCGGGTAGAGGGACTGGTCCTCCCCCTCCGGGGTATTATAGTACTGCTGAAACTCCTCCCATGCCTGCTCGGGGTCGGGGAGAAGCCCTGTCGGATGTCTCTCTTCTCTCTCTAAGACCACCTCCACAATTGCGTCTATATAAGCTTTGTCCTCGGGCGTTTCTGCGGGCGCCGGCGCAGCGGCCAGCAGCTCCAGCAGCTTTTGGGTGCTCAGGCGGCTTAGATAGGCGTAGTTCTGATTTTTGCTCGGGCTTGCCATTCGATTGCGCCCCCTTCAATAATTTATATGTAGACAGCATCCTGTTTTTGGACAGGTCTCAAAAAAATCGCTCCGGGTGCTCCTCTATGGCGCGGCGGAGCTTTTTCTGCGTCCGCTCCACGCGCTTGTAACAGGCCCATAGGGAAATGCCAGCCGCCTTCGCCGCATCCACATAGGCCCAACCATCCAGGGTCACTCTTCGGAACAGGGTAAAATCCTCCTCGGAGACGACATCCAGACACAACTGCACCAATTCGCGGTCGCTGTCGTCCCATTCTGACGGTTCGCTCTCCGGCAGAAGGACTTCCAGCGGAAGAAAGGTCCGTTTCTGGCGGGCCTGCTCCCGCAGCATGTTCTTCGCCACCAGCCCCGCCGTTTTCCGCAGCCATCCGGCGGGATTTGGGCTGCTCATCATCTCCTCCGGCTTTTGGCACGCAATCCGCGCCGCTTCCTGAATGGCAACCTGTGCCGAGGGCATGTCCTTTAATATGGGGTAGAGCTCGAGGAGCATCCGCTTAAAATTCGCGTGGTAGAGTTCCTCCAGGAATTTCCCCTGTTCCTCATTCATGTATCATTCCCCCCTCGCCTGTTCTTTCTCTTTATTTTATCACAGGTGCTCCGGCTTTTCTTCCCTGCATTTTACCGGCTGTCTGGCAGGCCCTGAAAAAACTCCTCATAAGAAACGCCGTAAATCTGCTTCAAAGCGATCAGGACGCTGACCCGGATACTGTAGCGGCCCAGTTCCATCTGGGAGATGATTTCCCGGCTGACAGGGAGGCCCATGACCTGGAGCTTTACCGCGACCTGCTCCTGGGACAGTCCGGCCCGCTTGCGCACGCGATGCAGGTTTTTGCCAATTGAGATATCCTGCTTAATTTTCTCTGACATGAAGACCTCCTTAAAATCAAGCCTGGAACCTATGGATTCCGTTTGATTTTACCTTGGTATTTGCGCCAGATACGGAATGTATTCATTCCAAACGGCTGTCAAAGAAAAAAAGTATCCAATTCCGTGGATATTGTCGACTTCCTTGGAAATTAACCCCACAAAAAAGCGACTTCCCCTCCCATCTTTTAATTATTTGTCCAATTTTCCTCTTTTGCGTACATATAGTTTTTGGAAAGCCTATCGGAGGTCAAGCAGCGGATGCGCTCCATCCACCAGAGGGTCGCTTGCGGCTCGGTCCACACCAGTCATGGACGCTCCCTTACATCTACTTTTTGAAAAAAGGAGTCTGTCCTATGACAAATTTCACCCTGTCACCTACTTTTGACGCGGCAAATGCCTCTCAAAAGGCAGAGCTGCTCCTGCGCCGGCTGGGCGTGCGCAGAAACCTAGTCGGATTTGACTACACCGTATACATGTCTGTGCAGGTGGCGGCCAATCCCAGCTCCCTCCAGTTGATCACCAAGCGTCTCTACCGGGAAACCGCCAAGCAGTTCCATACCACCTCAATCGCGGTGGAGCGCGCTGTCCGCACCGTAATCGGGGACTGCTGGAAACTTGAGGACCACAGCCTTCTGGATACCCTGGCCGGACGGCACCTGACCCGCAGTCCCTCCAACAGCGTATTCATTGACCTGGTGGCCGGATACCTCCGGTATCCGCTGAGCTGACTGTACCACTGGTGTTGATGTCGGCCGCACGTCCGGCACTCCGGGCCTCCCTCCGAGAAGCTGGCTTTTCCCGCTCTGACACCGCAGTGAGGGTGGCGTCTCCGTCCGGGCCGTCCCGGCCCCCGGAGACATCCCCCTCCGCGCTTGCAATAGCCGCGGCGCGATACATAGGAGCGGGAGATGCCGCACTGGGCCGCGATCTCCCGCTGGGTCAGGGGCGGGCGGGCATTCAGGCCGTACCGGAGGGTGATGATCATGGCCTCCCGCTCGTCCAGGCATCGCTTGACGCACCGGCGCACCTTGGCGCAGGAGTCACGGGCATCCAGCTCCTCCAGCATATTGTCGTCCACGCTGATGGTGTCCATCAGCGACAGGGAGTTGCCGTCCCCATCCCCGTCAATGGAGTCCGACAGGGAGACCTCCCCCTGCAGCTTCCGCTGGGCGCGGAAGTGCATCAGGATCTCGTTTTCGATACAGCGGGAGGCATAGGTGGCCAGGCGCACGTTCTTGTCCGGCTTGAAGGTGCTGATCCCCTTGATCAGTCCGATGGTGCCGATGGAGATCAGATCGTCCTGATCCCCGTTGGGCGTATAGTACTTTTTCATAATGTGCGCCACCAGGCGCAGGTTGTGCTCGATGAGGATGTTCCGGGCCTCCAGATCACCCTGCGCCATCCGCTCCAGGTACATCCGCTCCTCCTCCGCTTTCAGCGGACGGGGGAAGGAGCCGCTTCCCCCGCCGGAGAGGCGCAGGGTGAAGAACAGGCTGTTGAGCATCAGCAAAATCCACGCAGTGAACATTTGTCACACCTCCATAGTTCCACTCTATTCCGCCCGCGTCTGTCCCTATGTCAACGATCCTGTTCCATGCGGGCTTCCCCTGCGGAACGTGAACGAAATTGACGGTTTTTCCCCCATTGCTTTTAGTGGAACTGCTAAATTTTTAAAAATCGCTCCCTCTATATTTACGAACCGCTGCCAGAAGGCTATAATTTATCGTGGTCGGAAATGAGCAAAATTTTTCGAAAATTTGACCGCGGAGTCAGATTTGGGGGAGCATTGTGGATATTGCGAATATAGTCGCCATGTTTGGCGCCATCGCCACGTTCCTGTTTGGTATGTCCACCATGACGGACGGCCTGGAGAAGCTCTCCAGCGGCCGGCTGGAGCATATCCTGGAGCGTCTTACCAGCAACGTATTCAAGGGGGTCCTTCTGGGGGCCGTCGTCACCGGGCTGATCCAGAGCTCCGCCGCCACCACCGTCATGTGCGTCGGTTTCGTCAACGCGGGCATCATGAAGCTGGAGCAGACGGTGGGCATCATCATGGGCGCCAACATCGGCACCACCGTCACCGCGCAGTTGCTGCGCCTGGGTGATATCGACGCGGACAACATCGTGATGATGTTCCTGCAGCCCTCCTTCCTGGGGCCCATTCTGGCGGTTGTGGGCATCATCTTCTACATGTTCATCAAGGGCGGGCACAAGCGCATTGTGGGCCAGATCGTGCTGGGCCTGGGCCTGCTGTTCATCGGCATGAACACCATGTCCTCCGCCGTGGAGCCACTGAAGGATCTGCCGGAGTTCCAGTCGGTGTTTACCGCCTTCTCCAATCCCCTTCTGGGCGTAGCCGTGGGAGCGGCGGTCACCGCCCTGCTCCAGAGCTCCTCCGCCTCTATGGGCATACTCCAGGCCATCAGCACCACCGGCGTGGTTTCCTTCAACATCGCCATGCCGCTGATTATGGGCCAGAACATCGGCACCTGCATCACCGCGCTCATCTCGTCGGTGGGCGCTTCCAAAAATGCCAAGCGGACCGCCATGATTCACCTCTTTTTCAACATCATCGGCTCGGTCTTTTTTCTGGTGGTTCTGTACGCGGGCAACGCCCTGTTCCGCTTTCCGTTCTGGGAAAACACCATGGACATGGGCTCTATCGCCAACCTCCACCTGGCGTTCAACATCGCCTGTACTGCCCTGCTTCTTCCCTTCCACCGCCAGCTCGTCAAGCTGGTCAAGGCGGTGGTGCCCGGCGACGCGGAGGAGCGGGAGCTGTCCGTGCTGGACGACCGTTTCCTGTCCTCCCCCTCCCTGGCGCTGGAGCGGGCCCACGATGCGGTGGTGCAGATGAGCGAGTTCGCCCGGGACAACTACCGGCTGGCTGTGGAGCTCATCTGGAAATTTGACGCCAAGAAGCTGGAGCGGCTCAACGAAACCGAGGTGGCGCTGGACAAGCTGGAGGGTCTGCTGGACAACTATCTGGTCAAGCTCACCGACCGGGCGCTGACCGCCGAGGAGAGCACCCGGGTGTCCGAGCTGCTGCACACCCTGTCCGACTTTGAGCGCATCGGCGATTACGCCGTCAACGTCTCGGAGAGTGCGGTCGTCCTCCACGACCGGAACATTACCTTCTCCCCCCAGGCCCGGGCCGAGCTTGAGAGGCTCACCGCGGCGGTGGGAGAGACGCTGGACAAGACGGTAGCCTGCTACCAGAGCCGCCAGCGCACCCTGGCTGTCCAGGTGGAGCCGCTGGAGGAGGTTGTAGATCTGATCGCCGCCACCCTGAAAAACCGCCATGTGGAGCGCCTTAAGGCCGGTGAGTGCACCATCGAGCTGGGCACCCAGTTCCTGGAGCTGCTGATCAATCTGGAGCGCATGTCCGACCACTGTTCCAACGTGGCTCTGCACATCCTGCGCCAGACCTCCTCGCCCGACGACAAGGTGCGCATCGACTCCCACGCCTATATGCACGAGCTGCATCACGGCGGTTTCAACCAGGAGTTTGACGACCTCTTTCAGGAGTACCGGACAAAATACTTCCAGCCCATTGCCGGGGGCCCGGAGCGCGTTTGATAAAAAAGTCCCCCCTGCCGCATGCGGCAGGGGGTACTTTTTGCTATTCATAAGCATAGCAAAGTTGGCCATGCGCCGCTTACCGCGGCACGGCCATGCGATTACGGGACGGCCCGCATGCGCAAACACTTCATGCACCTGAGCTTTTGCATTTTTTCGTGGTGCGCCCTGTTGGAGTGTTATACGCCTTCACCGGTCACGTCGCAGAACTCCGGCTCCTCCCCCAGCGCGAACTGGAGGGGGCGGTCTCCCGCCAGCAGGCGTGAGAGCTCCACATAGCGCACCCGGCTGTTCCGGTAGGTGAGCCAGTAGAAGCGCATGGACTCGGCGCAGAGGACGGAGGAATACACCGTGTAGTCATAGGGCACCACGCCCCGGTCGTGGGGGGTGATCTCCCCCGGCCCGGTGAGCTCCACCGCACCCAGAGGAAAGGCGGCGCTGTGGAGCAGGCGGAACAGAAGGGACACCCCCTCCGCTTCGTCCCCGCCCTTGACCGCGTGCTCCCGGAGGAAGGCCAGCCGCACGAAGCGGGAGGGGGACGACCAGTCCCCGGGCAGGCCGGCCGCCCCGCTGCCGGAAAAGCAGGGCTCCAGCCGCTCCCCTCCCCAGGCCAGCTCTCCGTAATCCAGGGGCCGGAGCTGGGGATAGTTCAACAGATTGGTACGGTGCCACGGGTAGCCGGGGCTGTTGGTCATCACCCCAACCGTGTTCCGGTAGATGTGCAGCCCGTCCCGGTCGGACTCCACCACGATGCTCTCCCCGGTGCGGTCGGAAAACATCCAGTGGATGGGCGGCACGGTCCCCAGCATGGGGATGGCCACCAGCGACACCCGCTCCTCCAGTGCGCGGGCCACCTCCTCCACCGAGGCGCAGGTGGCCAGGCACCAGGTCACCAGGAAGGGCGGCTGGAGGGGCAGGGTGCCGGGCCGCGCCTCCGGGGCAAAGTGGGCAAACGTGCGGTAGTAGAGCTGGCCGCCCATCAGGCCCTTCTCGTTGAGGCCCTCATACAGGGCCGGGGTGGAACGCAGCACCAGGGAGCCGATGCCCACCGCAGCGTAGGCCGCCGTACAGCGGGTGGACGGCTCCAGATTGCCCTCCAGCTCGGTACCGCAGGCGTAGAACACCTGTCCCCGTGGTACAAAGGTCACCTTGCTGTCCGCCGCAATGCGGTTGAAATCGAAGTTGCGCCCCCACAGGTGTCCGCCGTCCGCCGTCTCCCACGCCACCGCGCTGCACCCGGCGGACAGGTCGCCCAACAGCGCCCGCGCCCGGCTCTCGTTAGAATCCATCTGTTACGCCTCCTTCTGGAACCTATGTGCTTATGGTATACGGTCTGTCACTGATTATACACCTTTTTCCCCTTTCCCGCCACCAGCAAAAGGAGCACCCCGGCAGCCAGAAGCAGCCCTTGGACGGCCCAGGCCGCCGCCGGGAGGGAGAAAGCCGGGTCCAGCATCCCCAGAGTCAGGGGATAGGACGTGCACAGGCCGCCGTTCCACAGCCCCAGGGCCTCCGGCAGAGGCAGGGCCGCCAGGGCAAAGGGGAGGAGCATCCACACATAGAGCAGCCAGGGCCGCAGGCGGCCCAGCAGCCAGCCGCTGCCCAGGGCGAACACCAGAGGGGGCGCCAGGATCACCAGGGCGGGCAGGGCCAGGGAGCCCCAGTCCGTCCAGCCGAACAGGCGGGCATAGAGCAGGGCGGCCAGGGCCAGCGCCGCCAGGCAGAGCAGAGCCACCCCCACCAGGGCGGCAGCGCAGCGGGCCAGGGCGTACCGCCGGGGGTCGGCGGGGGTGGCGGCGGGGAGCACCGCCGCCCGCCGCTCCCGGGCCGACGTGAAAAAGGTGAGGAAAAACAGGGCCCCCACCCACACAAGGGGCAGCAGCCGCCCCAGGTAGGCCCCGAAGCTCCAGGGCGAAAAGGGGGCCGTATGGGCCACGCCGGGGAGGGCCACGGCGTAGAACACCTGTCCGGCATAGAACAGCAGCACCGCCAGCAGGCCGATGAAAAACTTGTTGCACAGCAGCCGCCGGCATTCGCAGCGAAAAATCTTAATCAAGGGTCAAGTCCTCCTCCGTCAGCCCGCAGGCGTCCAAAAATTCCTGGTAGGTCAGATAGGGGTACATGGGGTCCAGCTCCCGGTTGAAGAGGCCGTACAGGATCTCATCCATGGCCGCCTCGCCCCCCACCAGCTCCTCCGCTTTCAAAATCTTCAGGGGCATTTCGCAGTACTGCCGCACATAGCGGAGGCTGTTGGAGATCTCCAGCCGCTCCGCCTCGGGCAAGGCCTCCAGGTACTCCGGGTGGCGGACGTAGAAGTTGAGGTAGTAGTCCTCCACCTCCCCGCGCCACTGGTCCACATAGTGCTCCCTGGCGTAGTCCTCGCCGTAGAGCTCCTTCACGATGCGGTAGGTGGTGTAACACGTCAGGCCCTCCGCCGACCAGGGGCTGTCGGGGCCGGCGGCGTCGAACATGTTGCCCAGGCCCCACCACTGGTGGACCAGCTCGTGGATCATCACCTCGGCGGCCCCGCCGCCCTTGCCCGCGTCGCCCAGGTTGTGGGCGGTGAAGTCGGCCTCGTCCAGCAGGCTGGCCCCGTCCCCGGCGTAGCCGCCGCCGGCCACCCGGCTCTGGATCAGCTTGAGGCGCTCCCCATCCCCGAAGGCAAGAGAACCGTAGTGCCCGGCGCAGTAGTCCATCACCGCTCGGACGGCCTCCGCCGCGCCGGCGGCCTCCATGACGGCCTGGTGCTTGCGGCCGTAGTAGAAGTCGATGGTGAGCCCCCCGGCCTGGATCTCCTCACGAACGTAGTCGGCGGCATAGAGGATGCCGCCGGCACGGTTGGTCTCATAGCGCCAGGTTTTGGTGCCGTCCCCATGTTCGGCCACCACCTCCGCCTCGCTGGCACCGAAGGGGATGACCGTCATGGCGGCGGGCAGGGTGATCTCAATTGTGGCGGGATAGCCGTCTTCGCCTGGCATCACGTTCATCAGGCGGGGAGAGAGGGCCGCGTTCTCCAGACAGAGGTATTCGCCGCTGAGCTCCTTGCCGCCCTGCATGGTGGGCAGATCCTCCTGGGGGAAGCCGCCGTACTCCAGGGTCAGCTCCACCTGCTCCTCGGCCGGGATGGCGACCTCCAGCTTGGCCTCGTTGTACTCCTGGTAATCGCTCACCGAGAAGGGAGCCTCCACCCCGTTGGCCCGGACGTTGGAGATGGTGTAGCCGGGGGTGACGCCGAGGGCCACCGTCTGCTCCTGCCCCGTGGTATTCTGGAGCTGGTAGGAGGCCGTACCCGCCACCGTGCCCCGCCTTGTGTCCGGCGTGACCTGGGCGGAGCGGCGCAGGCAGGCCACCCCCTCCAGCGGTTCCATCGTCAGGAAGGTCATGGCGCTGAGATCCGGGTTGCTGTGGTCGATGAAGGGCTGAGCGGCACAGCTCCAGCCGCAGCAGAGCAGCAGGGCCGCGGCCAGCAGGGGGCGGTATACCCGCCGGGCCGTGCGGGCCAAAGAGCCCAGGGGGCCCCGGCCGTACCGCCGGATGCACAGGTAGGACAGGGCCCACAGCCCCGCCAGGCCCAGCAGCCAGGTCAGGCGCATGTAGGCGGCGGAGCGGAGGATGCGGAAGTTGGAGAAATCGTCGGACAGGGCCCAGACGCAGGGGTTGAGCCAGCAGAGCTGCCAGTTGTCCCGCCAGATGGTGAGGCTCAGGGCCGCCAGAGCGGCCACCAGCACCAGGGACAGGTCAAAGCGGCGGGTGAACTGCCACGCTGCCCCGGCCAGCAGGATACACAGGGGGAGGGCCAGGCCCATGAGAATGAGGTAGGCCAGCAGATAATCCCCGCCGTCAAAGACGGCGCCCACGGTATGGGCCGTCCAGGGCAGCCAGGCCAGAAGGGTGAGGGCCAGGGTCAGCGCCGCCGTCCCCAGCAGGGCCATCAGCCTTGCCAGGGCAGCGGTCAGGGGAGACACCGCCGCGTCGCAGAGCACCTCCACCCGGCAGCGGGAGGTACGGGCGCAGTCGCAGAGGGTAAGCAGGGCAAAGAGCAGCCCGCCCAGCACGCCCCCGGCCAGGGCGGGATTGGCCACATAGAGGGACTGCATCGTGTCGGCCGAGGCGGACCGGTACACCGTCAGCCCCGCCAGGGGGGACAGGACGGTGAGGGCGGCGGCCAGCCAGGTGAGCCGGCCCCGCAGCAGCCGCGCCAGCTCCCGCACCGAGAGAATCCAGACGTTCATGCCTCGCCCTCCCCGGAGATGAGATAGAGGTAGGCGTCCTCCAGGGTGGGCTCGGCGGGCCGGACATAGGGGGGCAGCGTCTCCGCCACCGCCCGACAGGCCACGCCCCGGGCGGTGTTCACCCGGGCGGTGATGTGCAGGCCGTCCTCCCGGCCCCCCGCCCGCGCCTCAAAGGTGCCCACGTGGCCCTCTGCCGCCCGGATAAGCTCCTCCGGCGTGCCGTCGAAGCGCAGCCGCCCCTGGTGGAGCACCAGCAGGCGGGAGCACACCGACTGCACATCCTCGATGATGTGGGTGGACAGGAGCACCAGCCGGTCCTGGGCCAGCCGGGAAAACAGGTTGCGGAAGTGAATGCGCTCCTCCGGGTCCAGGCCCACCGTGGGCTCGTCAAAGATCAAAAACGCCGGGTCGCCCAGCAGGGCCTGGGCAATGCCCACCCGCTGGCGCTGGCCGCCGGAGAGGGTGCGGATTCTGGCCCGCCGCTTCTCCCCCAGATGGACGGCCTCGATCACCGCCCGAATGCTCTCCCGGCCGCTCCGCAGGCCCTTCAGCGCCCCCATGTAGTCCAGAAACTGCTCCACCGTCAGCTCGTCAAACAGACCGAAGTCCTGGGGCAGATAGCCCAGGCGGGCTTTGTAGGCCCGCTCGCATTTGGTCAGAGGCTCGCCGTCCGCCCGTATGGCGCCGCCGGTGGGCAGCAGGCCCGCCACCAGCAGCTTCATCAGGGTGGATTTGCCCGCGCCGTTGGGGCCCAGCAGGCCGATCAGGCTGGGGCTGTCCAGGGAGGCGCTCACCCCCTGGAGGGCCTTCTTGCCGTTGGGATAGGTCATGTTCAGTTCTTGCAGGGTAATTTGCATGGCTCGGCATCCTTTCTTGTTTGGGTTCGTCCCAAGGATACCGGCCCCCCGTGGAGGAGAGAGGGAGAATTTATGTGTTTTCTGTGGAGAGGCGCGGAAGGAGGGCAGTGAAGCGCACCCCGTCGGCGCTGTTCTCAATGCGGCACGTCCCGCCGTGGCGCTCCACAATCATGCGCACCAGATAGAGCCCCAGGCCGCTGCCGCCGGTGGCCCGGCTGCGGGAGGGCTCGGCCCGGTAAAAGGCCTCAAACAGGTGGGGCAGGGCCTCGGCCGGGATGCGGGCCCCGGTGTTTTCCACCGTCAGCACCGCCCAAGCCCCCCGGGCCGCCGCAGTCACCCGGATCTCCGCCCCCTCCGGCGAGTAGAGGGCGGCGTTGGAGAGCAGGTTTTCCACCGCACGGCCCAGCAGGGCGCGCTCCCCCTCCACCAGAAGTCCCGGCTCCAGCGCCTCCACCGCGGTCATCCCCCGCTGCTCCAGCAGCTCGGCGTCCTGGGCCAGCTTCTCCGCCGTCAGGGCGGACAGCTCCACCGCCTCCCGACGGGAGGCGCCGCCCGACTCCATGCGGGACACGGCCAGCAGCTCCCCCACCAGCACCTCCATCCGCCCCGCCACCTGGAGGGAGCGGGCCAGATACTTCTCCCGGTCCCGGTACACCCCCACACCGTCCAGCATACCGCTCAGTTGCCCCTTCAGGATGGTGACGGGGGTCTTCAGCTCGTGGGAGGCGGCGGAGAAGAAGGCCAGCCGCTGGCGTTCCAGCTCCCTGGCCCGCTCCATGTCGCCCCGCAGGGCCGCGTTGGCCTCCTCCAGCTCGGCCAGGGCGGCGGAGAGGCGCTCCGCCATCTCATCCAAGCTGCGGCCCAGAGCGCCGATCTCGTCCCGCCGGGTCTCGCCGCATTTCCACTGGAAGTCCAGCTCCGCCATCCGCCCCGCGATGGAGCTGATGCGGACGATGGGCCTGGCCAGATAGCGGGAGTACCCTACCGCGCACAGCAGGGAAAAGGCCAACAGGGCCAGGGCCAGGCAGGGCGCCGCCCGGTTGAGGGCCTCCACCGCCTGGTTGGCCAGGCGCATGGGAGGGACAACCAGCAGTTGATAGGTTTCCGCCCGGTCGGCAAAGGTCACCTCCGCGATCAGGGCGTCGCTGAGGGCCGTGGTCACATAGTGCCCGGCCCGTTCCCTCTGTGCCGGGCCGCCATCGGCGCCATAGGTATAGGTGGACACCGAATCAGACTCCTGCACGGCCGTGGTGACGGACACATAGAGGGAACCCGTGTCCACACTCTCCCCGTCGGGGCTCGCCAGGGATACCGCCGCTCCGCTCTCCCGGACAAATACATCCAGGATGGGACCGGCGTCGGCCAGCTTGGTTAGGGCCAGCCGGTCGGTGAGCTCGTTCACCTGCACCTGGAGCCGGTCGCCGACCACGGACACATAGGTGATGGGGGTGGCCCAGGCGATCAGTCCGAAGGTGAGTCCCCCCGCCCCCAGCAGCAGCAGCAGGGTGAGCAGGAAGATACGGGCCGTCAGGCTCTCACGGATGTTCCTTCGGCACACGGTAGCCCACCCCCCTCACAGTCTCAATGTAGTCCACCCCCAGCTTTTTGCGGAGGTTCTTGATGTGGCTGTCCACCACCCGCTCGTCCCCGAAAAAGTCGTAGCCCCACAGCTTGGCCAGCAGGATTTCCCGGGTAAACACCCGCCCGGGGCTGGACAGGAGCTCCCGCAGCAGCTCGAACTCCCGGGCGGTGAGCTGCTCCAGCACCCGGCCGTCCAGGCGTACCTCCACCGCGTCGGGGTCCAGGGTCAGCCCCCGGTAGCGCAGGCAGCGTCCGGGCGCGTCGCCCCCCGCCCGCCGCAGCACCGCCGCCAGCTTCCGCAGCAGGATGGGCATGGAGAAGGGCTTGGTGATGTAGTCGTCGATCTCCAGATCAAAGCCCCGGAGCTGCTCAGCCTCTCCGTCCAGGGCGGTGAGCAGGACAATGGGCACCCGGGACTGGCGGCGGATAAGCTCGCACACCCCAAAGCCGTCCAGCTTGGGCAGCATCACGTCCAGCAGGACCAGGTCGAACGCCTCCTGCTGAAAGAGGCTCACCGCCTCAATGCCGTCCCCCGCCGTTGCCGTCTCATAGCCCGCGTCGCCCAGGTAGGCCTCCAGCAGCTCCTGGATGTCCTGCTCGTCCTCCACAATCAAAATGCGTTTCACTGTGAATCACTCCTGAAACGGATGATAGCACATAATTGTGAATTTTATGTGGAGAAGGTCTCCCGTGCAGCCGCCAGAAAATACCGCTGTCCCCCTTTTCTTTTCAGGGGAATGATACGGCCCCCTTCCTGCTTTTCAAGCATAGCACAGAAAGACCCTGGTTCCGCACGTAAGCAGATGCCCCGCCGGCAGTCCAGGCTGCCGGCGGGGCCCTCTCCCCTATTGTTTGGAAATACTTACGGCCGTTGGCGTGGAGTCCTCCTTGCCCAGCTCTCCGGTATAGGTGACGGATACGCAGTCTCCCTCCTCCAGTGCGCCTGTGTCCACTCCCGCTCCGAATTCAAAGGCCTGGTACTCCCCCTCGTCCGTCAGGAGCACCAAAAAGTCGCCGTTCCGGTTCACAACTCCCTCCACCGTGCCGCCCGCAGCGCCCTCCCTGTCCGTGCCGCAGGCCGTCAGTATGGCCAGCAGGAGCAGCACCGATATCAGTCTCAGGTATCTCTGTCTCATGTTCCTCCGCCTTTCTCATTGGAATTTTTCGGGCAGCGTCTGTCCCGCCATAGCATAGCAGGCCGCAATCCGCTCCCAGTCCAGCCCCGCTTCATTCCCGTCCAGAAAGCCCGTCAGGCCCCGGAGCATGGTGTCCTGTACCTCGGCGGACGCGCCGGCCAGGTGTTCCTCCAGGAAAGCAAGGATAGGCTCCACCTCCACAGTAGTTTGAAGAAGCTCATTGTACCCGTCCAGCAGAACCGCACTCTGGTAAGCCTCCTCCGTCTCATAGCAGACCGGCACGTTGTTGCCGGTGCGCCGCTCCACGATCAGGCCCGCCGCCCCCCGGTCACCGGCGGCCCGCTCGGCCTTCTCCCGGGTGTCATACTGGCCCAGCTCCACAAAAAGCCGACCTGCGTCGTCCCGCAGCAGGCGCGCCCCCTCCTCCGGCGCGGCCATGGCCCTGAGGGCCTCCGGGCTGTCCGCCGACAGGGTACGCAGTGAGTAGATGGTGTCCAGCCGGTTCTCTGCGGGAGTCAGGCGGATCACAATACTGCCCGGCTCCTGGTACTCCCGGAGCTGCACATCTGCGTCGCTCTCCAGCTCCAGTTGGACCACGGCGGCGCTGTCCACCCACCCCTCGGCGGTGTAAACAGACTTGATGTACTGGCTGGTGTCCTGGGCGCGGGAGAGCTCCGACAGGATCTCCACCCGCTCCGTCCCGGGCAGGGTCAGCGTGACCGTCTTGGGAAAAGAGGCGAATTCGGCGTGGTAGCGCCCGGCGCTGGACTGCTCGTAGCGGAGGGTCAGCCACTCCGTATCGCCCTCCCGCTCCATGGTCAGGGCCGCCCGGCTGCCTGCGGCAGTCTGTCCGCCGTCCACGCTGGGCGCATTGACCCGGAACACCTGCACCAGTCTGCCCAGAATCGGCAGCTCCTCCATGGCGGCCGCGAAGGCCGGCGAGGCGTTCACCCCTCCGGCAAACAGGCCCAGCACCAGTGCCAGGCACAGGGCCGACCGGACGGCCCCCCGCCGCACCCGCGCCCGCCGGGCCACCGTGCGCCGCCCACGCTCCAGGCCGGTGCGAATGGCGGTATCCAGCCCCTGCGGCAGGTTTCCTTCGGATGTCTGTATCATATCTGTGTCGTCCTTTCCTTCAATTGATTCATCCCCCGGTAGTAATCGGATTTCACGGTACTCTCCGGCTTGCGGAGCACCTGGGCGATCTCCCGGAAGGTCATATCCTCGTAAAATTTCAGGAGAATGACGGTTCGGCTTCGGTCATCCAGCCGCCCCAGCTCCTCCCTCAGCCAGAGGGAGTCTGCCCACCGCTCCTCACCGTCCTCAGCCGGGAGCGCGTCCCACGCCTCCTGCACAGCCCCCTGCGGGGGCCGCCGGCGGAGGAAGGACAGCGCCGTATTGGTCAGTATTCGGTAAAACCAGGGGTAAAAGCGTTCGGGGTCCCGAAGCCTCCACTTGGCGGTGTACGCCTTGCAGACGGCCTCCTGAACCACCTCCAGGGCGTCGTCCTCATTTCGTGTATACCCAAAGGCCACCCGGTAAAAGGATGCCTTTTTCTGCTCAATCCGTTCCACAAATTCCGAGTCGGAGATGGAAGGATGCGAGAATTGCAGCTGCACGTGTTTTGCTCACTCCTTTCTGCCTAATAAGACGCGGAAAGCCAGCCCTTAGTCGGCCCCACAGGAAATTTTCTCTAAAATTTTATCGTCCCTGGCCCCTCTATGTAAAGAGCCTGCCCCCTGTTTGAAAAGGGGGCAGGCTCTGTTTGATCACCGGACTATTGGGATGCTTCATCCAGGAACTGGCCTAACTGCGCCACAGGCTCCTGACTGACTACGGATGGATATTGGGGTAGCGTGAGACATCGTTCCCCCGGATGGATGACACGCCAGAACTTCATGTTGAAAACCGGCCGCCTGTTATAAAATTTGAGAAACAAAAACGGGAGGCCAGCCCCTGCGGGCCGGTCCCCCGTTCTGTTCCACTCAGTATCCCTCGGCGTGCTCGCCCTTCACCAGCTTGACGATCCGGGACGTGCCCAGGCGGTCCGCGCCCAAGGCCATGAAGTCCTCGGCGTCCTGGAGGCTGGAGATGCCGCCCGCGGCCTTGATCTTCACGCCGGGGCCGATGTGGGCCTTGAACAGGGCCACATCCTCCCGGGTGGCGCCGCCGGTGGAGAAGCCGGTGGAGGTCTTGATGTAGTCCGCGCCGGACTCGGTCACCAGCTCGCACAGCTTGATCTTCTCCGCCTCGGTGAGCAGGCAGGTTTCCACGATCACCTTGAGGATGCGGCCCTGGCAGGAGGCTTTGATGGCCTTGATCTCGGCCAGCACCTCATCCCACCGCTGATCCTTCACCCAGCCGATGTTGATCACCATGTCGATCTCGTCGGCGCCGTTGCGGATGGCGTCCTCGGTCTCAAAGACCTTGACGGCGGTGGTGGAGTAGCCGTTGGGGAAACCGATGACAGTGCAGATCTTCAGCTCGTTGCCCACGTAGTCCGCCGCCTGCTTCACAAAGGAGGCGGGAATGCACACGGAGGCGCAGCCGTACTTCAGCCCGTCGTCGCAGACCTCCTTGATCTGGGCCCAGGTGGACTCCTGTTTGAGCAGAGTGTGGTCGCAGTGGGCCAGGATGTTCTTCACGTCCATTAGATTACTCCCTTTCTACGCGTCGTGCAGTTATTTTACCTCTACCAGCTCGTAGGAGCGGGTGCCGATGCCGATTTTCTCACAGTGGGCCAGGCACACCCGCCAGTCGGTGTTCGGCATGCTGTTGATGAAGTGGTCGTGCTTGTCGCAGAAGCCCTCCCTGTGCATCTGCTCGTCCAGGTGGGAGCCGGGGATGGGGGGCTGTTTCCCGCAGGTGTCGGCGCAGGCCTGGTCCAGTGCCACCGGGTCAAAGGAGGCGAACATGCCCACGTCGGGCACGATGGGCAGGTCGTTCTCCCCGTGGCAGTCGCAGTAGGGGGACACGTCGATGACAAGGCTGATATGGAACTGGGGACGGCCGTCCACCACCGCCTTGGCGTACTCCGCCATGCGGCAGCCCAGCTCCTCCATGGCCGCGTCGTTGCCGGGGCGGATGGCGTCGGTGTTGCACACCGCAATACAGCGGCCGCAGCCCACGCACTTGTCCCAGTCGATGGACGCCTTGCGATCCTCCCCAAAGGTGATGGCGCCGTGGGCGCACTGGGTGGCGCACCGGCGGCAGCCCACACAGCGGCGGGGCGCCACCATCGGCTTGCCCTGGGCGTGCTGCTCCATCTTGCCCCGGCGGGAACCGCAGCCCATACCCAAGTTCTTGATGGCGCCGCCAAAGCCGGTCTGCTCATGCCCCTTGAAGTGGGACAGGGAGATGATCACATCGGCCTCCATGATGGCCTTTCCGATCTTGGCCGTCTGGATGTACTCCGCCCCCTCCACGGGCACCTCCACGTCGTCGTTGCCCCGCAGGCCGTCACCGATGATCACCTGGCAGCCGGTAGACAGCGGGGAGAAGCCGTTCTCATAGGCTGCGTCCAGGTGCTCCAGGGCGTTTTTCCGACGGCCGGGATAGAGGGTGTTGCAGTCGGTGAGGAAGGGGACGCCCCCCAGGCTCTTCACCACATCGGCCACCACCTTGGCGTAATTGGGCCGCAGGAATGCCAGGTTTCCCGGCTCGCCGAAGTGCATCTTGATGGCCACCAGCTTACGCTCAAAGTTGATCTCCCCGATGCCCGCCGTGCGCATCAGCTTCTCCAGCTTATTCAGCAGGCTGACCCCCGGCCTGCACCGGAGGTCCGTCATGTAAACCTTGGACCGCTCTCCCATATTTCTGTGTGCCTCCCATTTTGGTTCAAATTGTTAAGTGGTTCTTATTTTATACCCCTTTGCCCGTTCTCGCAAGGGGTTTGCGCTGAAACATAAGCAAAAAGGCCGCCAAAAGGAGCACGCAGGCCCCCAACACCGCCCTCTGCCCCCACCGGCCGCTGCACCAGGCCCCCAGTGCCGCTCCGACAATGAAAAACACGATAATGCCGTAGTACTGGGCCGCCCGGTGTCCGTGGTCCCGCTCGCCGGTCTTCCCCCATAGGTACAGCCGCTCCGTGCCGCTGCGCAGGTTTCCGGTGCACATAGTGGTGGCAAAGGCGTTGCCGTTGACCTTGCGGAAGCTCTCCACCTGGACCGCGCAGACAAAGGCCACCAGCACATTGGCCGCGTTGTCCAGCGCCGCAGGCAGGAAGGCCACCGCCGCCAGCAGGAGCAGCTCCGCCGCCACGGTGATCTGCCGCCAGTGGAGGGCCTGGGCCCCCCGGAACCGTCCGCGGATCAGCTCTGCCGCCAGTACCCCCGCGGCAAAGGCCAGAATGGGTACCAGATAGTGGCCTGCGCCGCCCCAGTCCCCCTCCATCAGCCGTACCCCCAGCAGCACGATATTTCCGGTCTGGGCGTTGGCGAACACTCCACCCCGGATAAGGTAGGTATACGCATCCAGAAAGCCTCCGGTCAGGGCCAGCACCGCCCCCAGCCGAAAGCTCTCCGACATCTGCCTGTGTGTCGTCTGTTCCACGCGCTGTCCCCCTCTCAGGACCAAAGGTCCGCTACCAGCTTGTCGAAAAGGTGTTTCGACAAGCTGGCGGGCTTTCTAAAATTAACATAAAATAATAAAAAGTCGTTTGATCCAACGCGAAAGGGAACCCTGACGGTTCCCTTTCACACTATCCCTCCCT
>OLNK01001122.1_pt1 | contig 22642 bp, 13 predicted proteins | sample 1672791 | NCBI WGS metagenome assembly OLNK01 (sample SAMEA3136724, study PRJEB25190) | human gut metagenome | biome: human gut; feature: human-associated habitat; material: faeces | place: Austria | collected 2013 | reverse complement strand
GCAGTACGACTGGTCGCTCTACGGCACCGTGGTCAACTGCGGCGCGTACACGGCCGTTGATAAGGCGGAGACCCCCGAGGGACGAACCATCGCCTGGAAGGCCAACGCCACCGGCCCGGCCCTGCTCGCCCGCACCTGCGCCGAGCACGGGATCACGCTGGTCCACGTGTCCTCCGACTACGTCTTCGACGGCACCGCCGAGGTCCATACCGAGGACGAGCCCCTCAGCCCGCTGTCCGTCTACGGCCAGACCAAGGCCGCAGGCGACGTCGCCGTGGCCAACTGCCCGCGCCACTACATCGTCCGTAGCTCCTGGGTGATCGGCGACGGCAAGAACTTCGTTAAGACCATGGCGGCGCTCTCCGACCGCTGCGTCGACCCGGGCGATTCGCTCAACCAGGTGACCGTGGTGGACGACCAACACGGCCGCCCGACCTTCACGCGCGACATGGCCGAGGGGATTTTCTGGCTGCTCGGCTACCGCGACGGCGACCGCGAGCCGAGCGCGCCGTGCGCCTGCGGCACGTACAACCTCACCGGCTCGGGCAGGGTTGCCTCCTGGGCCGACATCGCCGCGAAGGCCTTCGAGCTGCGCAACGGCAACGCCGACGCCGTGAAGCCCGTCTCGACCGCCGAGTACTACGCGAGCGCCAAGGGGCCGGTCTCTCCGCGTCCGACGCATTCTGCGTTGGCCCTGGACAAGCTGGCGGGAACCGGCTTTGTCCCGGCTGATTGGGAAATGCGGATGACGGAGTACATTAAATCGCTTTAACCTGCGATTGATGATTTGCTATTGGGCTGCTGCGTTGTGGGGCGTAGCAGCCCAATTGTGTCATGGCTAATAATTGATGGGAAAGTGGGCGCCATGCAATACGACCCGAAGGTGTTGAGGAAGCTCCAGCTTGTTGAGTTGGGCATTTTGAAGGATGTTGATAAGGTTTGTCGAGAGAATGACATTACCTACTTTTTAGACTCAGGTTCAGTTCTTGGTGCCGTTCGCCATGGAGGATTCATTCCATGGGATGATGATATCGACATTGGTATGCCACGCGAGGATTATGATCGGTTTGTGGCTATTGCTCAAGATGAGCTTGGTGATGGGTACCTCGTTTCCAACCCTGAGAACAATCCGTACCAATCGGCTCAATTTACCAAAGTTATGCTGAAGGGAACTCGGTTTGTAAATGATGAAACTGAGGATGCCGGATTTGAGATGGGCGTATTCATCGATGTGCTTCCATATGATGCTTTGAGCTCGAATGCGACGCAAGAGAAAAAGCAAAGGCGTTGCTGCTTTTTGTGGCAAAGTTTGTCTTATCTTCGCTGCTCGGGTCATATCGTCGTTCCTCACCAAGGAGTTCTTGGGTCGATCGAGAAAGTCTTATGCCGATGTGCTCACTATGTCGTTAAGCGTATCTTCTCGGCTGAGGCGATTAATGCAAAATTCGATGAGGTAGCTAGAAGTGCGAATACTGATGATCACGCTAAGTGCCTTCTTGTTATGTCGTATGCGCTTTCAAAAGCCTATCCTGAGACAATGATGCTTCCGCCTAAGCCCATCATTTTTGAAGGGGAAGAGTTTTTTGGACCGGCAAACCCGATTGGTTTTCTGGAATCGCTTTATGGCGATACATGGAATCAACTTCCTCCTGAGCACTTGAGAAGAAATCATGCGCCAAAGTTGCTAGAGTTTGGATAATCGTAGTTTTAAAGGCGAATGACTAATTCAATACAGTCATTCGCCTTTGCATTTACGCTGTTAACCCATCATTTTTATTAGCTGCTTGAAAATTGAATCAGGCAAGAATGGCAATAGGATTTCGAATGTAGCAAGAGTTGGCTCGTATTTTGCGAGCTTTATTAATCCCCTCAGGTTGCGATTGCGTCTCGCTTCCGCAAAATTCAGAATTTGTTTCGCCTCCTTGCAATCAGGAAAACGCTTTGCAAACTCCTGTGCTAGGTCAAAACTGGGTTCTACCCGCTCCGTGTACCAATCATTTTTGCAAGCGATTCCATGAAATAATCCGGTGACGTTTTTGCCGTGTCGACGGTATTTTACCAGGGGCTCATTAATATAGGCGCATGGGCCACAGGCGCTTGCGCATAAGGCGATCCATTTATCATGCCCCGTACATGTTGGAAACGGTGTGAACTGTTTTACGAGCGAGGTTTTCGCCATAGTCGCCATTCCGATCGCGTAGCAGCGAAAAGCTGCTGGAATCGTAAGGTTATCGCCACTTGCCCAATTGCATTCTATGGATTTGGGATGAGCGGTTTTCCAGCTTTTGATCTCAATATTCCCGTCAGCATCGATGATCGCTCTGTCGCAAACGGCCAATCCATAACCAGCTCGCAATGCGGAAACGCCTTTTGCTACACGGTTCGGCTCCCATTCGTCATCTTGATCGCAAAATGCTACGTAGTCGCCATCGGCGAGCGTCACCAGATGTTCAAAAGCTTTGACATAGCCGAGGTTAACAGGGGATTTGTAGTAAATCACCTTGTGCTTACTCAGATGCTGCCGCGCGAAAGATTCCCAATTGTCATCATCGGGACAATCGTCGTGTATAAAGACCGTGATGCTTTCTTCGCAGATTTGATTGTTGATTGATTCCAACTGTTTTTCTAGGAAAACCTTATTGGGTTTGTATAGGGAGATGATTACGGAAACGTTTTCTTCCATTTTGGCCTTCCTTGTCTTCTACAATGGTTTTAATGCTATCTGATTGGATGGGACAAAATGAGCGATAACGCGCTGTCACTTAAACAAAACATGCTATGGAACTCGATTGGTTCCATAGTGTATCTTGCCTGTCAGTGGCTGCTGACGGTGATTGTGGTACGTCTGAGCGCTAATTACACCGCTGCGGGTTTACTTTCGCTAGCTATGTCGATTGGTAACATTTTTACGCCTTTCGCAGTATACAAAATGAGAACGATTCAAGTTTCAGATGTCGATCATAAGTATTCCGCGGGCCTATATATGGGCTTTAGGTTTGTGACTGTGTTCCTGGCATTTGCTGGCTGCATGATATACGCTGCTTGCACTTGCCAGCCGGGAGCTCTGCCTTCCATCTCAATTTATATAGCTTATAAGGCTGTCGATATTATTATTGACGTTATGCATGGTGTTGATCAGCAACATATGCGTATGGATTATATTGGGAAATCGCAGATCTTAAGAGGGCTGCTAACACTGTTCTCGTTCACGGTATGCATGGCATTTACTTCTAACCTAGAGCTCAGCTTGTTCTCCACAATCGTTGTTACGTTACCCGTTGCAGTTTTCTTTGATAGGTCTAAGGCTGGCCAATTCGAGGCTTTGTCTCCTCAGTTCAACGCTCAAGTTTTTGCGCACTTACTTATTAAATGCCTGCCTGCCGTGATCGCTGCAATTATGTGCAGTGCTGTGCTTACAATTCCCCGACAGTATTTGAGCGTTACGTTTGGCGATGAGTTCTTGGGTATTTATGCTTCGGTTGCTTCGCCCGTGGTGATTGTTCAAATGGGTGCGACGTATCTATACACTCCTTTACTAGGGGAGTTTTCTCGTTTCTATTCCGATAAAAGTTACAAGGGATTCGTTTCTCTTCTTATCAAAGTCTCTTCGGGGATTGTGCTGATTGCTCTTATTTGCGAACTGCTATTTACTTTTTTTGGAGAATGGGGGCTTGCTTTATTGTATGGCGATGGTATTCGACCTTATGTATATTTGCTCCAGCCAATGATTGCATGTACGGTTATCACGGCATTTTTATGGTTCCTTAGCGACTTGCTGATCGTTGAGAGAGATTTTAAAGGGAATTTTATTGGAAATGCGCTTTCTTTTGTTTGTACGATTCCAGCAACATATTTACTTGTGAATCAGTTTGATATGAATGGGGTTAGCTTTGCTGGTATTGCGGCTTATGGCGTAGGTTCAGTATATTTATTGGTGAAACTGCTGAAAAACGCAAAGACTCAAATGTGAGATTTCGCTCATTGATTAGAGTCGTTTTATATTAATAAAGGTAGATATGATGGGCCTCGTTTAAAAACGAGGCCCATCATACTATTTTCCTTCGCGCCTGCTTCGTTTTACTAGGTAGTTCTTTGTAGCGAAGAAAGTGTTTACCAGTCCAGTGTTCTTGAGGTTGTATACGCCTTGGCCAACTAATCCTGCCATGTGGGGGAGGGGGTTGATCTTGGGGCAGGGGATGCCGCGCAGGCCTGCGTACAGACGCTTCATGCCGGGAGATACCTCGTTGTCTGTGAATACCAAGTTTGCATCCATGCGCTCAAACATGTGCTTAGCGGCTTCGCGCACATCGTCATGCGTGAGGTCGACTTCCTCGATGATGCCCGACAGATACGTGAACCCACGGCTGTTGTGCGAGCGTAGGATGTGCTCATCGGTAACGTTCAGGCGTTCTAGGACGTCCATCATATCGTTCCAGCGCTCAAGCGGCAGCAACGTGTTCGTGTGAGCGAAGTTCTTGGACTTCTCGGGAGTCTCTTCGCGATAGCAGTAATAGGCGGTGTCGAAATAACCGATGCGGTCGGTTTGGCACAGCGTTTCCACCAAGAAGGGGTTGTCGGCCCAGCCGGCACCAGGAATCTCTTTGAATCTGATTCTGTGCTCATCAAGGAATGACTTGCGATAGATGGCTGACCAAATGGATGGATGGTGGCATAGCAAGTGCGCTGCGTCTGCGATTGCGAACGGTTGATGATCGGGATGAATGCGGTTTTTGTAGCTGCAGTTCAGCTTGCGCTGTTGTTTGGTGTCGGGCATCCAAATGCGCCAGTACGGCGTCTTTACGATGTCAAGTGGCGTGCCCTCGTCGGCGAACTTTTTCGCGAATGTCAGCATGTCTTTGTACATGTTCGATTCAATCCAGTCATCGGGTTCCACGATGGAAATCCACGTGCCCGTAGCCTCAGCAAGCCCGCGGTTGCATGTGGCGCCGTAGCCCTGGTTTTGCTTGTCGATGATCTTAATGCGCTCATCCGAGGTTGCGTAGCGTTGCATGACGGACAGCGAGTCGTCGGTGCTGCCATCGTTGAGCAAGATGATTTCGAGTTCCTTGTGCGTCTGCCCTGTGATGCTGTTAAGACATTGCTCCAGATAGGGGCCTGCGTTGTAAATCGGCACGATAACCGATACAAGCGATTCGCTCATGTTCGTCCTTTTCCTCTTGCGTTATTTAAGGCGCAATCAGTCGGTAATTTACCAAACTAGCCCCATCATAACGTAAAATATACGTTTGCTTGTTAATCACCATAAGGAAGGCTTTCCCATGTGGGGTTTGTTTTTTATAGCAGCGGTTATCGTCGCATTGTCGTTGTTCCTGCCGTCGTATCTTTTACTGCGTGGTTTTCGGATTGATGGAATCGTTGCAGTTTCAAGCGCTCCGTTAATCTCGGTTGCGGTCTACGTTCTTCTCGGCTTGCTGTATGCGCAGTTCGGCATCCCTTCTTCTTGGGTATCTTTGTTCCTGCCCTATTTGGTCGTCTCGGTGATTTTGTTCGCTTGTGGGGCTCGCAAAAGCACCCACAGTAAATCTCTTCGATTGGGTCTTTCAGAATGGGGCCGTTCGTCTCGTTTTCCCAGGATAAGCACAGATACTCTGACCCTTATCGGGTATCTCGCTGTTGGAGTTGCAGTCTCTTCCATTTTGTTTATTTGGTTTCTAGGATCTCCGGATAATTATGCCCAGGAATACGACAATATCAGTCACCTTGGCTCGATTCAAAGTTTCGTACGTTCGGGTATTTGGTCGCCCTTTTCTAGCTCTTTGTATTCGTCGGCGGACGATTTAGCCATTGCGCCTTTGCCAGCTGGTGGGTTTTACCCGACTGCTTGGTATTCGATTGCTGCTTTGGCCGCTACCGCTACAGGGGTTTCAGCTGCATTTGCGGAAAATGTGGCTAATTTCGTATTCGTTGCGTTGGTGTTCCCGTCAAGCGTCTTTCTGTTTATGCGTGTAGCTTTTGATGGGAGCAAGCACGTTGTGTTTGCCGGTGCGGCGTGCATGATGGTATTCTCTGCGTTCCCTTGGATGTTTTTGTATTTTGGCCCTTTGTATCCGAATCTTTCTGCGTTCAGCATGGTCCATGGTTCCGTGGCCTTGTTCCTTTTGCTTCTGGGGGAGAATGCATCAGCAAAAGACCGGGTGATTTCAGGTTGTCTATTTGCCGTCTCTCTATGCTCACTGGCTTTTACGCAACCAAATGCAGTGTTTACGTTAGCGGTCATCTTGTCTCCTTTCTGTATCTGGAAGGCTTCTCAGATTCCTCTGTATTTCAAGAGGCTGAAAAACCATCAGGGTGCTGTCTGCCTTCGAATCGCATTCGCCTTGCTTGCGCTTGTCAGCATTGCTGCAATATGGATGACGTGCTATCACGCTCCATTCCTGCAACCCGTTGTGCAGCATGAGTGGCCTGCTCAATTTACGCGGCACGAAGCAATAGAGGATGCTTTGGTCCTTGGCTTTATGGCAGATGGCTCGCAAATCGTGCTGGCGTTTCTGGTGCTGTTTGGGGCCGCGGCAACATTGATCTACCGTAAATATCTGTGGGTTTCATTTTCTTATGCCTTTGCTTTCGCGATTTACGTTGTCGACTCGTATTCCGATGGGCCTTTGCAACACATCCTTGGAGGCTTTTGGTATACGGATCCCTGGCGATGTGGCGCCATGGCTTCACTTGTCGGCATGGTGTTGGCAAGTTTTGGTTTGTGGGCATTGGCACATTTGCTCTTGAAGCTGGTTAGCAGATTAACTCGTTTGACCGTGAGCTCGAATTGCAAACGGGTAGGTGCACTCGTAATGGCTGCAATGCTTGTTGCGGCAACGGTTTATCCTGGAGTCGCAGCACCTTGCTCTCAGTCAGGTGATGTCGCCTTCAAGACGGTTGCTGAAGGTATACGGGCCGTGAACAGCGGACCTGCTGTGTACGATGCAAACGAGAAACAATTTGTTCAGCGGGTCAAGACTCTCATCGAACCAAATGCCCTTGTGATAAACGTTCCCGACGACGGGTCTGCGTTTGCGTTTGCTGCTGATGGGTTGAGGATTTATTATCGCTATACGCGCGAATATGATATCCCCGACGAAAAGCCCGAAAGCAAAACCATCAGGGATGATTTATACCGAATCGCCGATGACGACGACGTCAAGGATGCCGTGCGGGCGATTGGCGCAACTTACGTTATCCAGCTTGACCAAGGTGAGCCGTATCTTGATCGCAAGTATCTGTTTACGTATGAGGGTGGAACAAAATGGAAGGGCATCGACGCCATACGCGACGACACCCCTGGCTTTGAAGTGGTTTTAGAGCAAGACGATATGCGGCTGTACCGAATTACTGCTGTATAGCTTTGCCAGACAGTGTTTTATTGCGGAAATGCTTGCACGTGATGTGGCATGCGGTCATGCACTTTGAAGAAGCATAAGCAACCCCCGGCATTGGATTGCTCCGATAGCCGGGGGTTGCGGTGTCAGGCGTACTCAAAGGACGTTAGCTCTTACATGCGCCAATATGGACCAAATGAGCCATAAACCGTTATGCAGCTTGCTGCGTGTTGTGGGTTGCATCCGTTGCGTCCCACTTTCCGTTTTCGTCAACATGGTACTTGCCGATCCACTGATTAGTTGCCATAGCGCCGTTGCTAAGCAAGTAATAGTTTCCGACCCATTGAGAGGCAACCATTGTTCCAGACGAATTGAGGTAATACCAGCTTCCATCAATAAGCTGCCAGCCGGTTTGCATTGCACCTGAACCATCGAAGTAGTACCAATCGTTGCCGATCCTCGTCCAATCTCTGGCCATTGCGCCCGATGCGTTTAGGTAGTACCAAACGCCACTGTCTAGCATCCAACCGGTTTGCATTGCTCCGCTATCCGCTAGGTAATACCAATTACCCGATGCGAGCTTCCAACCGGTTTGCATGGCGCCGCTATCATCGAATAGATACCAGGTGCCGTTAATCGCGTTCCATCCGGTGGCCATTTCGCCTGAATTGTTGAACCAGTACCAACTACCGTCGATTAAAGCCCAGTTCGTTTGCATTGCTCCACTTTGGTCGAGCCAATACCAATTGTCGTTAAGGTTGCTCCATCCTGTTTTCATTGTTCCATTGGTATTCAATAGATACCAGATGCCATTGATTTGCTGCCATCCTCTTTGCATGATTCCGGTAGTATTGAAGAAATACCATTCGCCATCTTTGAGGGCCCAGCCTATCTGCAACTTTCCATTGCTCATGAGATACCATGAACCGTTGTCGAGGACCCATCCATTGTCGACGATCTTGCCGTTAACGTAAGGAACCCAGGTATCGGGCGAGGAACCTTCCCATTTTACAGTCGAATCTCCGGTCTTGGTTCTGACCAGTTTGTAGGTACCTTCGCTAGTGGTCTTGTAATAAGAGAGGGTGTTTCTCGTGTACGAATAGACTGCAAAGTTGTAATCGGCAGTTTGCAGAATGCTATCGGAGAACTCAACCAAGTAACTAGATTCGCCCGGTGCGCACAATGATTGATATGCAGAGTTCTGAGAGTTGCTTATCGGCGTGGCGAACCAGTCCATAATTGAATAATCGATGGAGCTAGTAGGGGAGAGCGCCTGCGCTTTCGTTTGCCCCCATAACCCACCTGCTGCATCTGCCGTGGTGGAGTTATACGTGCTTGAGCTGTAGCCGGACAGGTTAAGCGAAGGATTGAAGAACAGGATTAATTCAGCGGCAACCGAAGAGTCTATGTCTTCGATATCCAGAAGATCTAGCTGCCGCTGTTTTTCAGGCCAGAGCGCCGTCGGCGTGTTTGGGTGGCCCTTGTAATAATATTTGTACCCGTCGCCAAACATGGTTTCAGTTAGGCTAGCGTATTCTTCGAAGTCTTTTTCAAGGTAAACATAGGTCCCTAACAGCATCATTGCCTTTTTGCCTTGAGCTTCGGCATCAGTGAAGTAGCCATCATTAAAATTGTACAGGGCTTTAAGCTCTTGCACGGTTTGCTCGCCCTTGGCGGAAACGCCGTTCAACATCGTTGCGACGTTCTTTTTCTTGACGCCCGGATCGGTCGCTATGGTGCTTGCGAAAGCGTTGTTGTCTCCGCTGGTGAACAGATTAGTTCTGGTCATCCACCACTCCGTTCCCGGCTCGATGCTCAAGAGCGCATACATGGAGTCCCAGTGGTCGTGATAGCCGGAATAGCCTGCTGATACCGTGCCAGTTTTGTATTCAGCAGTTTTGGCGCTGTTCCATTGATCAATGAGGGTTTGATTTTTGGAAGCCGGATCCGATACGTTAAAGGCATCATTGGTGAACACGTAGGTCGCGGTTCCGTCGGAAAGAAGCGTGATCGAATAATTGCCCTCTGGAATTTTGTTTGCATATATCATCCTATGCACAAGAGAGCAGGTGATGTCGTTGACATACAAGTGGAACTTCGCGTTTGGGTTGATTTGGTACAACGCAGCAACGTAATCTGCGAACGCCGGCCAGCTGCTGGTGGTTCTATTCTGCTCTGCGGTGAGGAAAGGCATGGCATGCATACCGCTCGGCAGACTGTCCCAGTTGTACGCGGATGGCCTATCAAGCATGACGATTGACGGGATGGCATTTCCTGTATCAGAGGTGCTGATATCCCAGTAAGAAAGGGAGTAAAGAACTACCGGGAAGGAGGCGCTCAGCGGTGCGAGATTGTATTCGCTTGCGGAAATGCCGATGGAATAGGTTGAGCTGTTGACCGTTTGCCCGTTTTTCAGATACGCAACGGTCACAGAAAATGGACCGTAATCTTGCAGGTCAACTTGAAACTCGTTGCTTGCTAGCGTGTTCAAGGCTGCTTCGCTGCTTACGCTGCGCGTTATGGCGTCGTTGTAGGTCATCGCGGCATTTACGCTAATCGTATCGGCAATTCCGTTGTCTACAAGTGTGCTTGCCGAATCAATTGCAATAGAGATTGCAGTTGATTCGCCTATTTGTGAAACACTTGAAGTGAATGGCTGCGATTCGTTTACGTTGCTTCCTTCTGCTTTATCGGCATAAGCCGATAACGGAAGCATTGCGATCGCCGCTGCTGCTACGATTGCGGCGGCGATCGCGAACCGTTTTGATGGTGACATATGACTCCTTTCGCCCTTGTTTCCCTTCGACTTTTATTGTAAGGAAGTAAGGATGAAATGGAGTGCGTTTTTCGGCTGATGGATGATGCCGTTTACCCAGCTTCATCCATCAGCAATTCATTCAATATGCCGACGGATCATATCCTTGCCGAAATCGTTTGCTGCGTAGAACGTTTGCAGTTCCCCTTCGGCGTCAAGCTTCCAGTCGCACTCGTTGAGTAGGCCGTTTTCTTTTGCGGTTGCCAAGGCCTCCTCGATATCCTTTCGGGTGAACAACTTGTAGGAGCCGTAGTCGGTACGCAGATCTTGCATGACTCCCTCTGCGCAATCGGGTTTGCCATCGGCGAAATGCCGCATAATCGCGTAGTAAAGAGGTAGTTTGCTGGTCATTGCCTATTCCTCCTGCTTCTTTCGAACGATCTCAAGCGGATTCACGGCAATGCAGAAGATGCCGATAACCATAACGATGGCGCCAATCCATTGTGCGCTCGTTAAGGGCGGGTAATCTGCGCTCATGCCGCCGATGTTGAGTACGCCAAGGGTGATCCAGATGAACAGCGGACCCCAGAAGGCGTACATGCCGTTGCATGCCATCCCCAAAGCGGTGCCGCACATGGAGTTGCCTTTATACCAGAAGGAATATGCCGGCATGGCGAACAAGCCTGAAATGGCGAAGATGAGCAGTGCGGGGCTTGTGATGGCGGCGCCGAGCAATTCAGGAACGCTTCCAATACCTCCGCCCATAATCGCGAGAACGGGGAACGCGATCAGCAGCTCCAGCAAGCCTGCGGTGACTTGACGGATGGCAATGCCGATTCGGTAGTCGATCAAGATGGTTCCGAAGCCGGCGACGCATCCCTCGAAACCCCAGCCAAACGCGGCCAAGAACGCGAACACGCATCCCAAAAGAGCGTCGGGGCCCATGGTCGCGAAGCTTGCGCCTCCAATCATTGCAGCGGAAGCCAAGCAGACGAAGATGCCGACGACCTTGTGCGCCTTGAGCTCCTGCTTAAACAAGATGCGTCCGAGAATCGCGCCGATGGCGCAGTTCAAAGCCGCTATGGGAACGATTACTCCAGGGCTTCCCGAAGCCGTCGCCGAGTTGAGGCCGATCACATAGCAGATCGTCGCGAAGGGTCCTCCGATTATCGCGCAGAGCATCATCACGCGGCCCGGCTTGGTTTTAAGGGTTTTCCAGAAATCGCCAAGCTGCCGGTTTTTCGCGCAAACTGCAATCGACCATATGCCGCTGAACAGGTCGTTGAGGCCTGCTGCTAAGGCGGCAAGCGTGAACGTGATGGTGAATGCGTTTAGCGCCTCATGGCCGTTGCCCCATTCGGTGCCTGCGAACCAGTCGCCCCATACTCCTTGAGTTTCCGCCAAGGTGAGAAAGCCCGTGTATAAGCCGTAGCAGATGCCTGATGCTACGGCAAAGGTGATGCCCCTCGTCATGAACCTTTTTCGCCGCTGGTTGCGTAGCGTTTCGACTTTTGCCTCCATCGGATTCCTCCCTTGATCTCGTGGTACGTTTCGAGAGCTATTGCTGCTTGTACAGGTTCAGCGCTTTCTTCAAGTACGTCTTGCCGTAACGGTAATAGATATAGGCCCACTCGCCGACGTTTTCGCCCTCTGATTCTTTGAGAAGCGACCATGCGTACCAACACCAGCCTGCCATACCGACCTGGGCAAGGTTATGCCGCCATTCGGCATCCGTGGGCGTGTGCCCGAAGTAGTGCGTGAGCGCGCGGTGCATTTCTTCCTCGTCAAGCTGATCGCATACGCAGAAGGTTCCGAAATCGTTCGCGTAGTCGCTCATCCCGGCGTATTCCCAGTCGATCAGGCTGACGTTGCCGTTTTCCTCAACAAGGAAATTCAGGCTGAAGAAGTCGTTGTGGCACAACACCGGTTCGCTGCTTTCCGCTTCAAGCAGCTTGTGGAGCTCCGTTGCCTGAGCTTCCATGTCTGTCCAATCCGTAACATCGATGGGACCTCTTGCCAAAAGCGATCGCTCGTAGCCTTTGCCTTCGTCGTAGAAGCTGAAGCGGCGTTCGACGGTAGCGTCAGACTCGTGCAGCTGACGCGCCATGGTCATTGCTTTCTGCAGCTGGGCATCGTTTTTCGGGTTGAGGTTTTTGCAGTCGGGAATGAACTTCGAGATTTTCCAACCGCGGCGAGGATTCTCGAAAACGAAAGTGTTGTCAAGCCCAAGCGTTCGCGCGGTTTCGAGAGCGGTTTTCTCCGCTGCGCGGTCGATGAGCAGCTCTGTTCCTACGCCGGGGTGGCGATATACCCATTCGCCATCATTGGTGGAGAAATGGCAGCTGAGGTTCGTGAGTCCCTGCTTGAGTGGATAGACGTTGTGAATTTCCGACTTATCACAGCCGAGAACCGCAACGATGTTGTCGAAGATCTCGGAATCAAGGTTCTCGAGAAAGAGCGGGTCGAAATCTCGTAGCTCATCGAGCGAGTCGAACTCATGGATGATCGGCTGGTCATATCGCCTGATTTGCATATCGAACTCTTTGATATGTTCGACGTACAGGTCTTCCCAGAGCTTGTCGCAGGTTTGGGGCAGATCGTACTCGGCCTCAAGGATTTCGCGGAAGTGTGCGGAGAATGCGCGGTCGAAGAACACGTGCCCGATCATGTACCACGCATCGGTTCCGCCGACAGTTACCTTTGTGATTCGATCATGCGATCCGGTTTTGATGCACCATTCCTTTGTGAAGCCCTCAGCGTACTCTGCAGAGTAATACGCTTTCCACACATGGCTTTCGAAGGGGTTTTCCTCAAAATAGTTATCCGAAGAGCAGATGTAGGTGTTGTCGAGAATCTCGCGAACCAGCATGAGCGAGGAGTTGTTGTTACGGGATGCATACTCGCGATTTACAACGATCTTCACCCCATATTTGTCTTCAAGGTAGAAGAATGATTCCTTTTTGTAGCCGACCACGATAACGATGTCGCGGATTCCTACGGCCTGGAGCTGTTCGATTTGGCGTTCAATGAGGATTTCGCCGCGCACCCTAAGCAGTCCCTTAGGGCGCTCGTAGGAAATAGGGGCGAAACGTGACGAGAGGCCGGCTGCAAGGATAACCGCATTGTCGACAGCGTAGGGCTTCAATGCGGCTATGCCTGCAATAGTGAGTCGGCCGCTTTCGATCAAGCCGGCGGTTTCGCACTCTTTGCAGGTGGCGTTGACTGTGGCAAGGCTAAGACCGGTCTCGCTCGAAAGTTCTCTTTGGGTGAGCTCGCTTTGCTTGTTGAGAGCGTTAATCACTTTGAATTGGTTCTGAGACAGCATTGTTGAAGTGCCTTTCGTTGTTCGGATAACCGAATCATATCAAGAAAAATGAACAATGGAAGGTATTGTTCAGAATCATCACAAGTACGTTAAAGAATGAACAGCAGGGTAATTTGCATATCTATCGAACTTTGCCTATTGCATAAGGTTGGATATGAGGGAGGGCTCACGTTCCTGGTTCGAACAAGCATAATAATGCGCTTAATTCGAGTGATACATGCTTTATGAAGAGCTTGTGAGGGGGGATAATGCGGCTAGGTAGGTTTCTCGTAGGAAAGGGGTAGAAATGGGAAAGAAATCTCAATCGAGGCCGCCGTCGCGGGCTGTTAAGCTTGGGCTGTCTGCTGTGCTCGCCGTTGGGCTTATGCCCTGGGGCGGCGTGGCGGTTGCCGCTGAGGGGGAAGGCGGATTGGCGGACGCCGTTGCGTCTTCTTTTGCGAGTGTTTCCGGTTTCTATGGATGGACGTCGACCCATTATTCGTTTGATGAGAATGGGTATCCTCTGTATGACGAAAACGGAAACCCTATCCAGGAGCTTTATTCTGTCGATATTAGGGATGCCGATTTGTCGGGCGATACTCTGGTAGTTCCTAAAACATTCGATATGGAGACGAGCCAGGGCAATTCCGGAAACATTACTCCGAAGAACCTTGATATAGCCGGTGACGAACGCGATGGCAATGCGCTTGTGGGTGTGAGGCGCCTGATTCTCGAAGATGCCTCGAATCTGGACTCACTATATGTTCGAGGCATGCCTTCGCTTGAGTCGATTGAGGTTCGCAATGCCAATCATTTGACGCAGTTGATCGTCAGCGAATGCGCCAATCTTAGTTCGCTGGATATCCCGGTCGATAGTATTCGCGGCTTAGGGCTGGTTAAATGTCCCAAGTTGAACTATGAGAGGGTTATTGCAAAATGCAGCAACACGTTGACTAATTTATCTTTGACGTTTTGCTCAGGAGCTTTGAATTTTGATGGATCATCGTTTCCGAATTTAGAGCGTTGCTCATTCAATTCTCTGGATTTGCAATCGTATGATTTCCTTCCATGCAACAAGTTGGAGAGTCTTAACTTGTATTCATGCGGCTTGGATTTTGTCGATCTGAGCAAGATTCCCCAATCGGTAACCAGCTTTAGTTGCCAGGGTAATCGAATCGCTGATACAACACCGATTGTTGAGCGTTTCGGTGATGGGGCGAAAGTTGACGGGCAGTTCTCCAATATGAGCGCGGAGCCGAACTGGGGAATTCATGTTATCGATGATGAATGCGCTAATGGCTACCTGATGCCAGGTGCCTCTGTTGCTTTTGACACCGCTGACACCTATCTTCCTACTATGGATAAGCGTGGCTGGCTTTCCGAGGATCGCGTGGCAAGGAACGCTTTGTCTAACTACTCGGTCGAATCAAGCGATCCCTCGGTGGTTTCATGCAAACTGGATGAAAACGGTAGCGAGTCCGGCATCGGTGGGCGATTGGTTTTGGACGCCGTGGCTTCCGGTACTGCAACGATAAAGGTTCATTACTCGTTCCAGGGTCGATATCGAACCTATGAAGACGATCAGGTTGTCGATGTAGTCGTTTCCGCTGAAGAGAATCCCATTGCATCCATCGAGAGCGCTGATTCCTTGTCCTTCAACGCGGTTAAGGATTGCGCTATTTGCAAGGCGGGCGGCGTCGATCACGTGGAACAGCTTGGAACGCAAGCATATGTATTGGTGCGTGGTGCTGATTCGGCTCATACGTTCACGCTTGGGCAAGATGTGCGTGTTTCCTCTTCGGACGAATCTGTTGTTTCCGCCTATCTTAGCCGCAACCAGTTTAGCGCCAATGCTAATCTTGAGGTTCGCGTGGGCGACCCTGGCGATGCCGTGTTAACGCTGACTGCTTATAAGGACGGTAATCCGACGGGCGTTGAGAAGAAAATCGCCGTTCACGTTGGCGAGCAGGTGAATCCAACATTGGCTGTTCGGCCTGAAGCGACGATTTACATGGAGAAGAACATCACGAAGGGGGCGAGCATAGTCGCTCGACCGAACTCGTCAGGAGCTTACCTCTCTTCATACGAAGCAAATGGAGCTATTGAGGCCCTAAAGCGACAGCATGTTCAGTTTGACTACGGAGTCACCTCGTCCGGTTACCCGGATTATGTTCCGTATGTAACCGCCACTAGCGATAATCCCGAAGTGGCTATCATCAAAGATGGGTATCTTAGCGAAAGAAGCGCAGGTGTTGCCAATATCACTATCAGTGACATTTGGGGCAATCGAGGCACGTGCAAGGTCACCGTTGTCGATCGAGATGATATTGGCGCAAAGCTGAGCTTGACGCAGGATGAGCTGACCGTTGAGCAGGGTAAGCAACTCGATATGTCGAAGTACATTGCCGGTTTGGACAAGCTTACCGAATCGGAACGCAGTGCGCTGCAGCCCTTGGTTTTCAAGACGGGCAATACCGGCGTAGCCGTTTTCAAGAGCGCCGACGGCACCGAAGGTTTGAACAATCAAGATGTTTTGCGGATGCTTGCTCGAGGCGTTGGGGATACGACGGTAACGTTGTGCTATCCCACCTCCTCGCGCCATGGCTCTTATGTGCAGGATGTTAACAATTGGGAAGTGAAAGAGCTTGGCTCCATGACGATTCACGTTATCGAGCCAAAACCGGATGAGAGGCAATCCGTTGAGGCTCCGTCAGCTCCGCAAGGGCTGGCGTACACGGGTGCTGAGCAGGTGGGAATCAAGGATTCCGATTTCTATACGGTCGAAAACGGCTCCGCCACGAACGCCGGCTCTTATGCGGCAAAGCTGTCCTTGAAGGATAAGGAACATTGCGTCTGGGCTTCTACCGGCACCTCTGATGATCTTACCGTTGATTGGTGCATAGAGCCCGCTTCCATCTCCGAGGTGGAGGTTTCCGGTATCGATGAAGCGTACGCCTATACCGGTAAGGCGATTTCCCCAAATGTGAAATGCACGTTCAACGGGAAAGAGCTGAAGCGCGGGATGGATTACGTGTTAACGCTTTCCGATAACGTGAAGGTTGGGACGGCAAAAGTCTCCATCGCGGGCAAGGGCAATTTCTCCGGCACCCAGGATAAAACCTTTGCAATCGAGAAGAATCCGGCGAAATGGATGAGCGATTCGCGTGGCTGGTGGTACAGCAACGGCGACGATACCTATCCCTCTTCCTGCTGGAAGGAAATCGGCGGTTCTTTCTACTATTTCGATGCGTCTGGATACATGAAAACCGGATGGGTGTCAGATGGTGGAAAGTGGTATTACTGCAACGGCTCCGGTGCCATGCAGACCGGCTGGCAGGTTATCGGCGGCGCGTGGTATTGGTTCGACGTTGACGGTGAAATGGCGACCGGATGGCGTATCGTTGATGGCGCGTACTACTTGTTTGCAGGCTCTGGCGCCATGCAGACCGGCTGGCAGCAATCCGGTGGCGCGTGGTATTACCTCGCAAGTTCGGGTGCCATGGCAACCGGGTGGCAAGCTATCGGCGGAGCGTGGTACTGGTTTGCCGATTCCGGCGCAATGGCTACTGGCTGGTCGAGGATTGGCGGTACGTACTACTTGTTCGCCGGCTCTGGTGCCATGTTAACTGGTTGGCAGCAGTCCGGTGGCGCGTGGTATTACCTTGCGGGCTCCGGCGCCATGCAGACTGGTTGGCTGCAACTCGGTAGCACCTGGTATTGGTTCGATGCTTCAGGTGCGATGGCTACGGGCTGGAGAAGCATCGGCGGTACTTATTATTTCTTTGATGGTTCCGGCGCTATGGCGACCAATCGCTGGGTTGGCGACTATTACGTAACCGGTTCCGGTGCAATGGCCACAAACCAGTGGGTTGGTGGCTACTACGTGGGCGCTGATGGTCAATGGCAGTACGTCTATTGGACGCCAGGCGGTGGTAGCTATCACAGAACTACCGGTTGTCCTACGCTAAGCAAGTCGACCACGATACTTCAAGGCACGTGGTATGACGCCGGCAATCGCAGCATGTGCAAGGTTTGCTGGCACTAGCATCAGCTGGCTAACGCAAGGGAGGGTTGCCATGAAAGGCAACCCTCCCTTTTTACTATTCTGAATTTAAATCTGGGTATCTACCAGACCAATTCGCTATGTGCTCGATCGATGGCATTTACCAGGTTCGCCATGCACCAGCTATTTTCATGGATGTTGTCGGACATGATTGCCACAACATAGGGGTGGTCGCCGCGCATGACCAAATAGCCCTCATTGTGCGAATTAACGTAGCCGTTTACCCATCCTGATTTCGCATAAACCGTCGATCCGGTCCAGGACAGAGCGCCGCGTGAGGTGATATGAGAGTTGTTGCCCATAACGTTTTGCAGCCATTCGGCGTTCTGGCCGCCATTGATGAGGTAGTCTGCCACGTCAACCCACATTTTGCAGAGGTCTTTAGAGCTGTAATAACCGTAATCGCCATCCCAAGCGAATCCGCCAGCGCCCACTTCGCTAACCATGTAATCTAACGGGAAATGCCCGTAGCGATTGCAGAGATTGGCGTAGGTGAAGTTGCTGGAAACATTAAGCGTGGTGAACATATCGGACTCGGAGTTAGCCAGCTCCCAAGGCCATAATTTGTTGAGCGCCACGACATAAGGGCCTTTGATGGTAGACGCGCTATTGTGGCGCCAATCGGCATTGTATGCAACGCCGGCACCTGTGGTCAGGTCTATCATGGTAAACCCGACCGTGCATCCCATGTTGGAATAATTGTTAATGGCATTTTGCAGTTCATCCCAAGCGCCGCTTGAAATCGAGCGACTAGTATTGAAGGAATTGAGATTGTTGAATCCAAAAGAGTTCAACGCCCACACCATATCGTTGATTTTGAACAGAGCGCCATTTGCCTGGAGGAAGTACCAACGGCCTCCATCCCATATCCATCCCGTAGCCATAGCTCCGTTTTGGCGAAGATAATACCAGGCATTGTCCCATATCCATCCCGTAGCCATGGCTCCGCTATTCTTAAGGAAGTACCACGCGCCGCCTTCTGAAAGCCAGCCGGTTTTCATGGCGCCGCTTGCGGGATCAAGATAATACCAGGCGTTTTCAATTGATTGCCAGCCAGTTTGCATGATTCCGTCATGACCGAGGTAATACCAATAGCCATCAACCGGTGTCCAGCCCGTGTGCATGCTTCCCGAAGTGGCGTCTAGATAATAGTATCCTTCGTCTCGTTTCAGCCAACCCGTCTTTGCCTGATGTGTCTCGGGATCGACGTAAAGACGCGTGCCACCAAGCTCCACCCAGCCCGACAAGGCGTTTCCCTCGCTGTCAATGATGATGCCATTTGCATCTTTTCTGACAACACTTGAAATAACGCCATCGGTTCCTGCGAAGGAATAGAACCCCGATTCGTCTATGGCTACCCATGCGGCAGTTTGCATTTCGCCAGATGGGCCAAACGAATATTGCTTGTCATCTATAGTTGCAAGACCGGTGGTCATAGGATGCTTGGCATCTTTGGGGTCAAGGTAGTATTTCGCCGCTCCTTTGGTAAGCCATCCGCTTGCCATGGATCCTGCATTGTTAGCCCAATGCCAGTAACCTTCGTTATCGTAGACCCAGCTATCTGCAGCCATAACGCCATCGGCGTTCAGCCAATAGAACGTACCATGATTGTTTGCCCAGTCTGCTGCGGCCATCTTGCCGGTCTCGGGGTCGAGCCAGTACCAGGACCCGCCCCAGGACAGCCAGCCCGAGCCCATGCGGCCCGACGCGTCGACCCAGTACCAGGAGCCGGCCCAGCCGGCGACCCAGCGCTGGCCCGACAGCGTGCCGTCGCCAAGCAGGTACCACCACGCGCCGTCGCCGTCCTGCGCCCAGCCGACGGCCATGGCCCCGCTCTCCGGGTCGAGCCAGTACCACGCGCCGTCCCACAGCCAGCCGGTGGTCAGCGCGCCCGAGGGGCTCGTGCGGTACCACGCGCCGTCCCAGGCCCAGCCCCGGCCGGTGAGCAGCGCGCCGGAGGCGGTGGCGTGCCACAGCGACCCCTGCGCCTCGAAGGTGCCCTCGGCCATGCGCCCGTCCTCGCCCAGCCAGTACCAAGAGCCGCGGTCGCTCACCCAGCGGGCCTCGGCGGCGTGGGGGGAGCCGTCGAACCAGTACCATGCGCCCTCGAAGCTCTTCCACCCGCTGGCGGCGCACGGCTCGCCGTTCTTGGTCCACGTCAGGTGCGGGGACGATTCGGACGGCACGAGGGCGTAGACGTCCTCGGCGGGGGGTGCGGGCTTCGCTTCGCTGCCGCCTTCGTCGGCGGCCGGGCTCGCGTCCCCTGCAGGTATGGTGGTGGCCGGAAGAGCGCTTTTGTTCGATTTGTCGGTTGTGCTCTCTTTCGCGGTTGTATCGACCCCAGGCGAAGATTCTTCGACTGTCGAAACCTGTGCGATGGTTGATTCGCTGTTTTGAACCGGCTCTTCGGCGATTGCTGGAGACGTGTATCCCATGCACAGTGCTAGGCATGTTGCCGTCGGTAAAACGGCGAGTTTTCGCCATTGAAACGGATTTCGGTGCTTTCTTCTGCTCATAAGATGCTCCTCTCCTCTATAGTGTTGCTAACTTACAGTTCCGAATTTCTAAGTTCAGAATAGCGTATAGGAGTGTGTTGGTCTTGTTTAATCGGGTGACTTTGCCTTTGATTTGTGCGTTAGTGGTGGCGCTGTCGCTTGCTGTTCCTGTTTGTTCGTTTGCCGATGTTGTTGATGATGCATGCGCCGAGCGCGAGTCGGATGGATTTGCTAACGAATACGACCAAGGCTCCGGTTCGTATGCGAGTAGTTGGCGTTACGGAAATTACGATGCCTATGGAGAGGGAACCGGTATCGCGTTGTTCGCAAACCGGCTAAATTCGTGGCGGAATGAGGGCGGCGTTTGGCATGGTTCTAACGGGACGACAGTCAATAGCGCCGTGGGATTCGGCGTTGATGTTTCGGAGCATCAGGGCAATATCGATTGGTCCCAGGTTCAGTCTTCCGGTGTGACGTATGCGATTCTTCGATGCGGCTATGGAAGCGATTATTCGAATCAGGACGACAAGCAATTTCTGAGGAATGTTCAGGAATGCCAACGTTATGGAATTCCTTTTGGCGTATATCTGTATTCATATGCTACTGATAATGCAATGGCCCAAAGCGAAGCAGAGCATACCTTGAGGCTTTTGCGAGAAGCCGGCCTTAGCCCTTATAGCCTTTCTTATCCTGTTTACTATGATATGGAAGACGAGAATCAGCAGGGGAAACTTGGCTCCGCGGCTTTAGGGAGTATCGCTTCGACATATTGCAATGCTATTGCTGCTGCTGGTTATACGCCAGGTGTGTACGCGAATACCAATTGGTGGACTAATCGTTTGACCGACTCCGCTTTCTCCTCTTGGCCTCGTTGGGTCGCCCAATATAACTATAAATGCACGTATTCCGGCAAATATGGGATGTGGCAGGCTGACAGCAATACATCGATTAACGGCATTGCCGGGGGAGTAGATATCAATTTCGATTTTGCGGGCCCGATTCGTCATAAAGATACATGGGTTTTCTCTGATGGCTCTTGGTGGTATCAGTATAAAAACGGGAGCTACCCGTCAAATGGTTGGGCCTATATCGATGACGCATGGTATTACTTTGATTCCGCTGGTTGGATGCAGACTGGTTGGGTGCTTTCGAATGGCAGTTGGTACTATTTCAACTCATCCGGTGCCATGTTGAATGGTTGGCAGTGGATTAATGGTTCCTGGTACTACCTCAGCCCCTCAAACGGCGCGATGGCAACCGGTTGGCTGAAGGAGGGCCAGAACTGGTACTGGTTGACTCCGTCCGGCGCGATGGCCGTTGGCTGGGCCGATGCCTGGGGGACGTGGTACTACATGGGCGGAAACGGGGCCATGCTCTCCGGTTGGCAGTTTGTGGGGGGAGCGTGGTACTACCTTGACCCCGCAAACGGCGCCATGGCAACCGGATGGTTGAAGGATGGTCAGAGCTGGTACTGGCTAAACGGATCTGGAGCTATGGGCATCGGCTGGTTGTTTGTAAACGGTTCTTGGTATTGGTCGGATAACTCGGGGTGCCTGAGAACGGGTTGGAATCAAATCGGGGCTAACTACTATTATCTCGACCCTACTAGCTGCGCTATGCATATTGGTTGGATAGGCGATGAAGGTACCTGGTATCACTGCGACGGTTCTGGCGCGATGGGTACGGGGTGGCAGTTCGTGAATGGCAACTGGTATTGCTTCTCCGATGCAGGCAAGATGCTGGTTGGGGAGCAGATTATCGAAGGCGTTGCGTATCGATTCGCGTCATCTGGCGCAATGGTTACGGGTTGGTTTAACGACGGAGTTGCCTGGCGTTTTTATTGCGGTTCTGGAGCGATGAAATCATCTTCGTGGGAAGGGGATTACTACCTTCTTGAAGATGGCACTATGGCAAAAGACCAGTGGATCGGTTCGTATTATGTTGGATCGGACGGAAGATGGATTCCTGGATACTAGATTGATGCAGTTGGCCGGCTGGAAATGGCCGGGCTGCGCTTAGCGTCTTCCTCTCATACAAAAGCAGGCCGGATCGCTTTGGTGGCGATCCGGCCTGCTTCGTTGTTTGGCGTGGCGTTGGCGCTTCGCGCGTGGTTTTCCGCTTCCTACCTCCCCAAAACCTCTCGCAGGGCTCCTACTGCCTTCTCGTATGCCTCGTCCAATTCGGGCAGCAGCTTGGTTGCTGTGGCTTCGTTGCCTTCCCTGAGGGCATCGTTCATGCTTTTCGCCAGCTTGTGCACGCTGGTGAGCGAGAGGTTGCCGGCTACGCCTTTGAGGGCGTGGGCCTCCGTCTCCGCGGTTGCCAGATCGCCTGCGGCGATCGCCTTACGGACGTTGGGCATGTGGGGGTCGTCGAGGAACAGTTCGGCCAGTTTCAGGTACAGCGATTCGTTACCTTCGAAGCGGTCGATGATGTCCTCGTAATCTATGTCGGCGTTTTGCAACGCGGCAATGTCTTTTTCGTCCATTGTGCCTCCCTGGGTTTCGGACGGGTTCGTCCTTGGAAGTATAATCCGGGCCATGACGAATCGTAATCAACAGTATCATGACCCTTTCGAGCCGGGCGTTTCCTCGCCCGAGTTCGAGCAGTACGCCCGCGAGAGCTACGCTTCTCACGGCGGGCGCGGCGCAGCACGTCCTAGCGCCCCCGGCGCGGCGCACCCAGGTACTCCCG
>OLNK01001109.1_pt1 | contig 22849 bp, 13 predicted proteins | sample 1672791 | NCBI WGS metagenome assembly OLNK01 (sample SAMEA3136724, study PRJEB25190) | human gut metagenome | biome: human gut; feature: human-associated habitat; material: faeces | place: Austria | collected 2013 | reverse complement strand
AACACAGCGACTACAGAGCAGATGGGATATGGTATTATTTCTTTTTTCGTCTACACGAAATCTACAAATTCGTATTTAAATATTTCCTCAGGTACTTTCCCGTATAGGATCTCGGTTCGTCTGCGACTTCTTCCGGGGTGCCGCAGGTTACCATCGTTCCACCGCCTTCGCCGCCTTCTGGTCCCATATCTATGATGTAATCCGCTGTTTTGATTACTTCTAAGTTATGCTCTATGACGACAACGGTATTGCCACCTTCTGTTAAGCGCTGCAAGATATCTACTAATTTATGAACGTCTGCAAAGTGCAGTCCTGTTGTTGGCTCATCTAAGACGTAAATGGTCTTGCCGGTGCTCTGACGGCTTAATTCTGTCGCAAGCTTTACTCGCTGTGCTTCTCCACCGGAGAGGGTCGTGGATGGCTGTCCTAACTTAATGTAGGAGAGTCCTACATCTCGTAATGTTTCTATCTTTCTTCGAATCGATGGTACGCTCTCAAAGAATTCGCAGGCTTCATCGACGTTCATGTCTAATACTTCAAAGATATTCTTGCCCTTGTACTTTACTTCTAATGTTTCTCTGTTATACCGCTTTCCATGACAAACTTCACAAGGGACATATACATCCGGAAGGAACTGCATTTCAATCTTTAAAATACCGTCACCGGCACAGGCTTCACAGCGGCCTCCCTTTTTATTGAAGCTGAAGCGTCCTTTATCGTATCCTCTTGCTTTGGCATCTTTTGTCATAGCAAATAATTCCCGGATATGATCGAACACGCCTGTATAGGTTGCCGGATTAGAACGAGGGGTACGGCCGATCGGAGACTGATCGATATTGATAATCTTATCTAACTGTTCTGTTCCTTCGATTTCTTTATGTTTACCTGGCTTGATCCGAGCCCGGTTTAATACACAAGCAAGCTTCTTATAGAGAATCTCATTGACAAGGGAACTCTTTCCAGAGCCGGACACTCCTGTGACACAGGTAAATACACCTAGTGGGAACTTTACATCAATATTCTTTAAATTATTTTCCTGTGCGCCTTTTACGGTGAGATAGCCTTGTGGCCGTCTGCGTACTTCCGGAACCGGAATCTTCCTTTTCCCGCTAAGGTAGGCACCGGTAATCGAGTTTGGATTATCCATCAGTTCCTGTGCCGTTCCGATTGCAACGACCTCTCCACCATTCTCGCCTGCTAACGGTCCGATATCCACTATACAATCTGCTTCTCGCATCGTATCTTCATCATGTTCTACGACAATGAGAGAATTCCCCAGGTCACGCAGGCGCTTTAAGGCTGAAATAAGCTTATCATTATCTCTTTGATGTAGTCCGATACTTGGTTCATCAAGAATATATGCTACACCGACAAGCCCGGAACCGATCTGGGTTGCAAGACGGATTCGCTGTGCTTCTCCACCAGAAAGGGTTCCTGTTGGCTGAGAAAGGCTTAAATAGTCAAGACCGACATCATTCAAGAAGCCGATTCGTCCACGTATTTCTCTTAATACCTGCTTTCCGATCAACTGTTGTCTTTCGGTAAGCTGAATCTCATTAAAATAAGAAATCAAACGCTTTACAGAAAGCTTTGTAAGCTCAGAGATATTGTACTCTCCTACTGTTACTGCTAATGACTCTGGCTTTAAACGCTGTCCATGACAACTATCGCATGGTGTTACCGTCATAAAGTTCTCATACTCTGCTCTCTGGCGTTCTGAATGATTCTCTCTGTAGCGGCGCTGCACGTTACGGATCAGCCCTTCAAACGCAACATCATATATACCTTCTCCGCGCTTTCCTTTATAATACACCTTTACTTCATGACCATTGGTTCCATGAATGATCACATCCTGTGCTTCCTGACTCAGATCACAAAATGGTGTATTTAGATCAAAATGATATTCTTTTGCTAATGCATCAAGAATCGCTCTTGTGTAACTCTTGGCGTCTGTACAGGACTGCCACCCCATCACTGTGATTGCTCCATCTGCGATGCTTAATTTTTTATCTGGAATCATAAGATCAATGTCAAATTCCATCTTAAAACCAAGTCCATGACAGACCGGACAGGCACCAAACGGATTATTAAAAGAAAAACTTCTTGGTTCAATCTCGTCAATACTGATTCCACAGTCCGGACAGGAAAAACTCTGACTGAAGTTCAGCTGTTCTTTCCCAACGACATCAACAAGAAGAATTCCTCCAGTAAGCTTCATTACTGTTTCGATCGAATCTGTCAGACGATTCTCAATTCCTTCCTTTATCATAAGGCGGTCTACGATAATTTCAATATTATGCTTCTTATTCTTCTCTAACTGAATCTCTTCCGACAGATCATAAAGATTCCCGTCAATGCGAACACGCACATAGCCGCTCTTCTTCGCATCCTTTAAAATCTTGACATGCTCGCCCTTTCTTCCTCTTACAATCGGTGCCAGCAGCTGAAGCTTCGTTCTGTCCGGAAGCTTCATCAAAATATCTACAATCTGGTCTACCGTCTGCTTGGAAATGACCTTCCCACACTTTGGACAGTGCGGAATTCCAACTCTTGCATAAAGAAGTCTCAAATAATCATAAATTTCCGTTACGGTACCAACCGTAGATCGTGGATTCCGGTTTGTAGACTTCTGATCGATTGAAATCGCAGGAGATAACCCCTGAATATCGTCTACATCCGGTTTCTCCATCTGTCCTAAGAACTGTCTTGCATAAGAAGAAAGGGACTCCATATATCGCCGCTGTCCTTCCGCATAAATCGTATCAAATGCCAGGGATGACTTACCGGAACCCGAAAGTCCTGTCAGTACTACAAATTCATTCCTTGGTATATCTATATTAATATTCTTAAGGTTGTGCTCCCGCGCCCCTCGAATACGAATGTACTCCTTCTTTTCACTCATTCACTTTATCCTTTCCCAATTAGATATATCTCTTTATCAAATGCATCTCTCTTAATTCAAGAATGCCCCTGCTTTCTTGCTCTCCACCTACAGAGGTGGAGTTATCTCACATCTGATATATCTCTTTCAAATGCACCTCTATTAAATGTCTCTCTCTTAAAACCAAAAATCTATTAATCCTCATAATCTCTAAGTGCAATCTTGTACTTCTTCAATTCATCTCGAAGCTCTGCTGCCTCTTCAAAGTTCAGCTCAGCTGCTGCCTTATTCATCTTCTTCGTGAGCTTTGCTATCATTTCCGTAAGCTCTTTGCGGTTCATAGATTCTCTGTCTTTCTTTAAAGCACTGTCTTTTGTATGCTTTCCACCAATACCATCCATGCTATCATCACTGTCATTCGTAATTGAGATAACATCACGTACCGCCTTCTGAATCGTTGTCGGAGTAATACCATGTTCCTCATTATAGGCCATCTGAATCTCACGACGGCGCTTCGTCTCTGTAATTGCCGCACGCATAGAATCTGTGATCGTATCACCATACATAATAACGTGACCTTCTGCGTTTCTCGCAGCACGACCAACCGTCTGCACAAGAGATGTTTCCGAACGTAAAAATCCCTCTTTATCCGCATCAAGAATCGCGATAAGTGTCACTTCCGGAATATCGAGACCCTCTCTTAAAAGATTGATTCCCACAAGAACATCAAATACATCCATCCGCAGATCTCGTACAATCTCAATTCGCTCTAACGTATCAATATCAGAATGTAGATACTTGACACGAATATCAAGTTCCTTCATATAGGCGGTCAGGTCTTCTGCCATCCGTTTCGTTAAAGTAGTCACCAGGACCTTATGCTTCTTCTCTACTTCCTTGTTAATCTCACTGATCAGATCATCAATCTGCCCCTCCACCGGACGAACATCGATTGGCGGATCAAGAAGACCTGTCGGACGGATAATCTGCTCCGCACGAAGCATCTCATGCTCCCCTTCGTAAACATTCGGTGTCGCAGAAACAAATAGCATCTGATCAATTCGTTCTTCAAATTCATCAAAATTAAGCGGACGGTTATCAAGAGCAGATGGCAAACGGAATCCAAAATCAACTAATGTCTGCTTTCTGGAACGGTCCCCGGCATACATCCCTCTTACCTGCGGAATCGTGATATGGGACTCATCCACGATCATAAGGAAGTCATCCCCAAAGAAATCGATCAGCGTATATGGCGCCTTCCCAGGCTCTAATCCGGTAAGATGTCTGGAATAATTCTCGATTCCAGAACAAAAACCAGTCTCCTTCAGCATCTCCATATCAAAGTTCGTCCGCTCGGAAATCCGCTGTGCCTCCAAAAGCTGGTCATTCTCCTTAAAATACTCTACTCTTTCATCGAGTTCTTCCTTAATCGTCTTCACCGCACGTTCAATCTGCTCTTGTGGCACAACATAATGAGAAGCCGGGAAAATCGCCGCAAAATTAAGACTTGCCTTAATCTCACCTGTCAGTACATCCACCTGCATGATCCGATCAATCTCATCACCAAAAAATTCAATATGAATCGCATCCTCAAAAGTAGAAACAGGAACAACCTCCAGTACATCTCCGCGTACACGAAAACTTCCTCTCTTAAAATCAAGTTCATTACGTACATACTGAATATCAATCAGCCGACGGACAACTTCATCCCTGTCAATCTCCATCCCCGGACGCAGTGAGATCATCATCTTCGCATAATCATTCTTACTACCGATTCCATAAATACAGGAAACAGAAGAAACAACAATAACATCCTTCCGCTCGATCAAAGCCGCTGTCGCACTATGACGCAGCTTATCAATCTCATCATTAATCGAAGAATCCTTCTCTATATACGTATCTGTAGAAGGAACATAGGCTTCCGGCTGATAATAATCATAATAGGAGACAAAATACTCCACTGCATTATGCGGAAAAAATGCCTTAAACTCACTGTAAAGCTGTGCTGCCAGTGTCTTATTATGCGCTAAGATCAACGTCGGCTTATTCAACTGTGCAATAACATTCGCCATAGTAAATGTCTTACCGGAACCGGTAACACCAAGCAAAGTCTCAAACTGATTCCCTTCTTTAAACCCTTCTACCAGTTGTTCGATCGCCTGCGGCTGATCACCGGTCGGCGCAAACTCAGACACTAATTCAAAATGATCCATGAAGCATCTTACCTCCCTCTTCATCGTAGTATGCTTCCGATTATATCAAATATACGAACAAATGTACATACCAAAATCCAAATATTTGTTCTGATTTAATGTCTTCCGCTTGGATTATTCATCTTATCGTATCGCAATTCATCTAAACTTCCTTATCTAGCTCTTTCTTAAATTGCTCAGCTGTCATGTTCACCTTGGCCGCTGCACTCACAACAGATAAGGTTCCATCCTTTACTAATTCTTTGAGCATCTGGATTTTTCCTTCTGCTTTTCCTTCTGCTCTTCCTTCTAACCGGCTTTCGTTAATCATATCTTTTACTGCTTCACACACATTTATCTCCCCCTTTCCTTCTGGAACATAGATCGGTGTTTTTGTTATGTCCCGTATCACTCGTGCCGCATCATTATCCATATTCTGCATGGTATGCCAATCTCTGTCGTATCCAGCTCATGTAAAAATTCTGGGTCTACGACCTGCTCTCCACCATAAATGAAATAATTAAAGGCATCAGCAAATACCTTACTTCCTCTCATGTATTCCTTTGTAATAGCATCTGCTACTCCCATCGGAATCATCTCCATTCTTTATATCTTTTACCATTGGTCACCTACACTTTCTCTGATTATTTGATACGATTTTGTCTCTTTATATTATATACATATTTTTACATAAGAGTCAATATCTTTTGGGCTTTTATTATTTTTTGTTTAGTAATATGTCAAGAAAGGGATTGTACTTAAAAAAGTACAATCCCTTTCTTATTATACATACGCTTTCACTATATTTACTCACTATACTTCTTATTCACTTTTGCGTCTTTTTACGATGAGGAATATAATCACAAGGGCTGCGACTGCGCCGATTGCAATCCACATCACGATTGGATTATTATCGCCGGTCTTTGTGCTCTTTGACTTTTTAGATTCTCTTTCGGATACGGTTTCCGTTTCTTTCTTCTTCTTCCTTGTGGTTGGTTCGTCTTCCTCTTCTTCTGTGGAGCTTTCGGCTGCATCGTCTTTTACGATGTTCGTTAAGATGATGCTGCCTTCTGTATTCTGCAGAGACATTTCTACTTTGCCTTCGCCGCTGATTTCATATGCAAAGTTATCTAAATTCAGGGCGTTACCGTTTGCATCTGTCTCTTCTACGATAAATGTTGTTTTTGATTCATTTGCGTCTATCGGAACAGTTATTCTTACCGTATCATTCTGTTTTAACTGTACGACCTGAATCTTTTCTTTTCCTGTTGAACCGTCGGAGGATTCTGTCTGCTTATAAACGGTTGCGTAGAAGGTGTCATCTACTGTAGTTGTCTGATTATTTTCTATTACGTTTTTCTTAATAGAAAGTTCTCCACTCGTCAAATATTCATCCGGAATTTCTGAATAAATATTGGCGATGTCCATCTGTTTTTGTGCGTGATCTTGCAGCTGGACTTTATTATCTGTGATACTGCCTGCCGCATCTTCTTTTGATGTATCGGTGTCGGTCTTTGTATCTTTTGTTCCGTTTCCGACAACCCAACGATACTGTTTTTGATTCTTGTCTTTTTGTGGAGCATTTATTTTGAGTGGTGTGCCTTCCTGCTCGGTCTCAAATACATAGTATGTTCCATCTGGAAGATTTTCAAACTTTACTGTTGCGGTGCTGCTGTCTTTAAAGGATAATTCCTTTACATAGTTTCTTCCATATGGGATGGTTCCGCTTTCGTCACAGAAGAGTCCTACATAGTACTTTGTTTCTGTTGATTCCGGAGCGATTAACGGCTTTCTTTCTAATGTATCCGGATCTTCATATAAAATATGCTTGGTGACTTCGATGGAGCCGTTGGTATCTACCTTCTGTGCTTTTGGGGATACCTTTACATCATAGATCCAGTTCTGACCGTCTTCCATATATGGAATAGCAACTAAAAATGGAGAAAATACTCCGTAAGGATTGCTTACCGGCTGTTTGATAAGATAAATGCCCTGGTCTAAATCTTTGAAGTCTGCTTTGCCGTCTGCATTGGTGTTTACCGTGGTGGTCTGCAGAGTGGCTGCTGTTGTCTTATCAAGAGCGCTGATCGCATCATCGAGTGTTTTGGCTGCTGTCTGATTGCTCTCCCCTGTTGTGATGTCGTTTAAGTTGACTCCGGTAGTGCTAAGGGCATCTACCGTGTTAAATGTCAGATGATTTCCGCCCTCTACTACGGTTCCTACCTGATACATACGGATCGGTACATTCTCCCTGTCCGTACCGATGTCGGAAAGAGTTACTTCGATACTTCCCTTCTTATCCTTATCATAACTATCTGCCGCCTTGCTCTGTGCCGGAAGCAACAACCCCGCTATCATCGTACAAGTGACAAGAAAAACGGACAGATATTTACTGCACTTTTTTCTTCGTATAGATTTCATCACTATTTACCTCCTTTTTCCCTGATCTGTCTCTGACGCCTTGCGCGCCTTTCCATTTCCCGACGTTTTTTCTCCCGCCTTGCCTTTATCCTCTGTATGATAAAATAAATAAGCAGCAACAGGAGCAGTGCCACAGACACTAATAATGTCTTCTGCTTCAGAAGCCATTGCCATAAATTCTCTTTCAATGCTTCCTTCGCATCTTTTGTCTCTCCTTTATATGGAACACGCATAGCGTGGATCAAAAGCCTGTGTGAGTTAATTCCGTACGGTGTACAGGTAACAAGCGTTGCTAAATCTCTTCCCTGCTGTATCGCAAGACTCTCTACGTTAGATGGTTCGACTGTTTCAATGTTATAAACTTTATACGCAAGAGTTTTATCAAGGATATGAAGATAAAATATATCATTTTCTTCGATCTGATCAAGATTGGTAAAGAGTTCCGCACTTGGAAGTCCCCTGTGTCCTGTAAGGACGGCGTGGGTACTTCTTCCTCCTATCGGAAAAGAAGTTCCTTCCATATGCCCGACACCACGCTCTAGCACTTCAGCGGAAGTTCCGTGGTAAATCGGCAGATACACTGAAATCTTCGGTATCTCGATACTTCCCATAACTCCGGTATCTTCTTCTAAATTCAAGATCTGGTTATAATCACTGTCTTCCTTGTTTCCTTTATTAGAAAAGGCATCGGTAAGCTGTGGGGTCGTGCCCGCTAACCGTTCATTATACGCCTTTGCTTCCTGCCAGTATTCCTTCTTCTTCTCTTCATTCATCTTCTGGACAGTATCGTCATATGTTGTCAATACTGTTCCCTGGTGCAACTGGTTATACAGAGTACTCAGCGTCGGGTAATTCAGTATCAAAAATCCAATCGCAAGTAGCAAAACTGCCAGTATTCCTACGAACTTATTTCTCATTTCTTCTTAACAACCCGCTTTCTCTTCATTCGTCTGCGCCTCTTCTTCTCCTGATACCTACGATAAATAAAAGCGATCAACAGTAAAATCACTGCGATTATCGCTGCCAGAACATATGCCTTCCACTTAGAATCCTTCTTCGTCTGCGTATGTTCCTTCTTCTTCGCTTCCCGATACGGAATCCTTGTTCCCCGCACTAAAAGACGATGGGAGTTAATTCCGTACGGTGTACAGGTAACCATTGTCACATAATCTTCATTTCTATTAATCAACAGATCACTGGTATTTTCCGGCAATACCACTTTGATCTGATTTACTTCATAAGCCAGTGTCTGATTCAGTACATGAATGTAAAAGACATCCCCTTCCTTTACCTCTGTAAGATTATCAAACATTTTTGCAGACGGCAGACCGGTATGGGCTGAGATAACAGCGTGTGTTCCTCTTCCTCCTACAGGAAAAGAACTGTTTTCGAGATGCCCTGCTCCTTTCTCTAAGGAAGTGCTGTCTGTTCCATGATAGATGGGTAAATATACTTTGATCGACGGTATCTCGATGGAACCCATCACGCCATCTCCGTCAACGTTTAAAATATTGTTATAATCCGCATTCTGCTCTTTCACCGCATCCGCATCAAACGGGTCGGTCAGTACGACATTACCGAGCAGCTGTGTGTTGTATATATGCGCCTTATCCAGTTCTTTTTTAAGCTCCTTTTGTGACATCTGCGCCGCTTTCTCGTCATAGTCTTCAATAACCTGCCCTTGATGGCGGCTAATATACCAGTCACTAAATGCAGGATAGAGAGTGATCCCAAAACCTGCCAGAAAGAACAGGCATAGTATTGCATTTATGATCTTCTGTTTCATCCTGTTCCCATCCTTGTTATAAACCAGAGAGAAACCAGATGAGGTTCCTCCCTGACAAAAAGTATGCCTTGTATTGAGCGGCAGTCCCGCCCACTCGGTCACTGCCTTGCTCCACTAATTAGTGAAGCATCCACACAAAAAACCTTTTTCACCTGCGGGCGTAAACGCCCGCAGCATATATCAGATTCACTTCATAATTTAAATAAAACGTATTTGTTCAAATATTAAGTCTTAATTAGTCTGTGCGCTATCGCTACTGACTATGCTCTTTTCTTCTTAGAAGAAACAAGGAGAAGAACAGCACCAGCCATAACTACAAGACCACCGATTGTGAAGATGTATGTACCCATACCACCGGTACCAGGCATTGAAAATCCTTTCTTATTATCCACAATTTTTAATAAAATATTCGAATCTGTGTCATTACCCTCAGCATCATCTAAGTTACCATTCAAATTTGCATCCACTAAATTAAATTCTACATATTTAGTTAATAATGTATAACCACCTACAGTTTTTGTTTCTTTTAAAGCATATTTTCCTAAACTTAAACCTTTAATAATAATAGACTTATCCTTAGTAGTAACAAACTGTCCCTTCTTAGTTTCCTCTTCACCTTGTGTTTTATTATCAGAAACCACATTTTCAAGATCCGTTACTTTTGTATATGTTCCATCTTTTTTCTCATATAAATCAAAGTAAACCTTCTCATCTTCTTTTAAATTTGCACCAGCAAGTGTTTTTCTTAACTCAATACCATAAGTATAAGAATCTGTACGGCCTCCTGGAATATCAGAATCATCATTTACTTTTACAGATGCTGAGTTTTGAAGATCTGAAGCAATACTATTATCTATAGCATCTACTCTTGCATAATATGTAATAATAACAGCTTTTCCACAATCAGCTTTTGTAAATCCGTCGTTTGCCTGTAACATTGCTGTAAATGCAGTATAAGAAGTATCATTACCATCTTCTTTACTTCCTGGATTTAAAGTATAATCATTAACTATTCTTGGCACATCGTTATTTGCCTCATCTTTATCCATAATTGTAACTGTAACTGGATAATCCTTATTATTAACAAAAGTTAAATTTTTACTCATTGTATCAGTAATTGTTATCTTCGGCATATTATCTGTAACCTCAAAACTCTTATCTGTAAAATTAGGCACGCTTACTTTTATCTGATACTGAAGATAATCTCCTACACGAACATCATTCTTTGATACCTCTATAGTGTCATTGTTTTTCTTTATAATTTTTTTCTCTGGACCAGAAATACCCTCATCATTTACCTTAGGCTCAGAGGTTACGTCATAATTCCATGTCCCATTTACAACTCCTGGAAGTGCTAAGAAGAATGGATCACCTGTTACATAAGTTTTATTGTTCTGCTTATCTGGTGCTTTTGTTTCAACAATAAGATAATAACCAAATGATGCATCTTCCACATAACCAGTATATCCATCAGCACCTGTTGTTAATGTACCATTAGCCTCAATCTTATTAGTAGCAATATAATTCTTGAGACTATTTGCCAAAATTAAATCCTCTTTATTTTCTCCACTAAGCTCATCTGGAAGCTTAGGTACGTTTGCAAAATTTGAATTCTTTGAAATTGCTCCATTATTACTATCAATGTCATATACCTTATAATATTTGAATTCTGCTCCAGATAACCCTTTTTGATTCCTATCTGTTTTTAGAATTCGAAATCTACCTGTATCTTGAGTAAACGTACTAGTTTTTACTTCTGTTGTTGCTTCGGAAGCCCCTTCCTCTGCATTTGCCATTGCTGGTAATAAGGTAATTGCCATCATGATTGCTGTTGTTACAGCTAATAATTGTTTTAATAATTTTTTCATAAATTATTCCCCGCTTTCTTTGTGTTTTATGAAGTGTCTTTGTGTTTCTATATTATGAACAAAGCGAATGAGCTTTGTTATAACTTATATTATTTGTCTCTGCCCCTCACCCCAAATGAGGAGCAGAGTGTATATGTTGTTACTATGCAGTTTGCATCTTGGTAATGTGTTAGATTATTCTTTTGCGTCTGTGACGAAGGATGTAACATCCCGCTGCCATAATCATAACTGCTATACCGATGAGTGTGGCTTTGAATCTGCCACCGGAAGCCGGCATGTTGAAGAGTTTGTTGTTTTTGATGGTGTAGGTGATATTGTAATAATAGTTTGTATCACCTATTTTAATCGGTGTATCTGTTGTTGATACATCAGTACTTGATGCCGTATATGGCAAGGTTACTTCTATCGGGTTCGCTAATAATGTATATCCTTTTGGAGACTGAACCTCTGTTATCTGATAGCTGCCTGGCGCAATACCAGTAAAGTCTGCTTCACCATTTTTATTTGTTGTTATATTCTGAGGTTCAGCTTCAGTTCCTTTCTTCTTCAGAGTGAACTTTGCACCTTCTAGAGATGTTGTTCCATCTGCATCTACTTTTTTAATATGAATTGATGATAACCTTGCTTCGTTTGTAAATGTCGCATAACCTTCTGCAGCTGTCTTCGCTTTGATAGCTGTAACCCCACCTTCTGATGTTGTTTTCTCTATCTCCGTTTCGTTAAGTCCTGTTACATTACCATTCTCATCTTTTCCAATCACGTTGCCCTCTGTATTAGTTCCAATTGTAAAGGTAATCGAAGAATCATCTGCAATTGGATTAGAAATTTCATTGTAACAATTTGTCGTTTTTGTAACACTTTGTGAACCTTCACTTGTTGATATTGTTGATGTTATTGAATTTTCAATATTTTTCAACTTATATTCTGGATTAAGAGATTCCTTAATTACATAAGTTCCACGAGGTAACTGTTGACTATCAGGAGTTCCATAAACAACCATTTCTTCTCCAGAAATCTTCGTAACTTTATCTACAGTAAGATTAATCTGTTTAAGTTCTGAAGCTGTTCCACCCGGTGCCGTATATTCTACATTAAAATTAAATGTTTTATCATTATCCGGTGCTGGTGTCTTACTGTCTAACTTTTTAATTAATTGAATCTTACCAGCTACTACATTTACGTAATAATAGTTATCAGAAGTCTTCTTATCTGTTTCTGAGAGTTCTGTTCCCGGTGCCGTACTTAACGTTCCTGGAGCTTTGTTGGTCTCTCTTTCGTTCATAGTATACGGAACATATTCTACATGAAGTTTATATTGTTCAACTTGAACTCCTGCAGTTGTTGTAATATGAGAGGTCTTTTTATCATTGTCTATCTCTATCGTATATACAAACTTACCAACATTATCCTGTGTATTACCATAGGAATACGGTTTAGAAATAGATGTTTGTGTACCATTTAATAGCCTGCTTATTTCGTCAGTTGTTAAACGAGAGCTTTCTGGAATATTATAGGTGTTCTTTGATGCTCCATTGCTATCCTTTTCAAAACCATTAATTTTCGGTTGCTCTTTATTTAATTGTTGCAATAATTTTTCTGGATTAATCTCGTCTCCTAAAAATACTGTAATTTCTTTGTCACCCTGTGTGATATCAAGTAGCTTAACATTTACTGCTGGCTGTTCAAAATGAACCGTTCCTACATTTTCTAATGTAATTCCTGACTCAGAACCATTTGTTATAATTTTATTACCGCCAATAAAATCATCCTTGGCTTTTACAGTAATAGTATTACTCCATCCAGGGGTAGTAGTACCATTGCTACTACTGTGTTTAATTGTTTGATTTGTCCACGTTACAACCTGATTGCCATTTTCATCTAATGATACTACTCCACCGTTTTTTAATGTAATTGGTCCGTCCTTTAAATCTTCATTGGTGATTACAGTACCATCATTATCATTATCGTTAACAACCACAAATCTTGGATCAATTACATCTGTAATTGTTGCTCCTGTAATATCTGAGTTATTAGTAACTTCACTTTGAATTTCTTTAAATATTGCATTAAGTGATGCTGCATCATTTGCTTCTTTCGCACATCCTTTGGAAGCAATTCCCGGATACGTTTTTCCACTATATGTTCCGCCTGCTAAAAAAGTTTTTGATTTCTCATCAAGGTCAAAGCCTATTGTATATACTGTGTAACCAGCATCTTTTAATTCATTTGCGCTAGTTTCTGCACTTGTTTGAGCAGTCGTATTCCATTCACTACCCCCACCTGTTGGCTTACCGTCTGTAAACAAGATTACATATTTCGGATTTTCATCATTTGCATTTACTAATTCTGTCTTTGCCTTATTAAGTCCTACAGCCGGATCTGTTCCACCCTCAGCACTCAATTTATTAACAAAACTCTTCAATGTATTGGCATTATCTCCAACTCCAACTTGCATTAACTCTTTCGACTTTCCATGATCTCCATAACCCGAACTACTGAATGCTGTAATTCCAATTTTACTATCTGGAGAATTCTTCTTCGTGTCATCTATAAATTGATTTACAGAGTTTTGCAAAGCTGCTAGCTTAGTTGTTGTGCCTACAATCTTCTCGTAAATTTCGCGGTTTTCGTAATCATTATCATCTGCTCTATTCCCATCGACATACCAAGAACCACTTCCAAATAATGGTCGATAATAATACATTTCTTTATATACACCATCTACTTTCAAATAATATGTCTTTCTCGGGTTCAATTCATTTCTTCCAGATGATGTATTCGTTGTTATAAATTTATATGTTTCACTGGTATTAATTGAGTCTCCCATAGATCCAGATACATCTAGTACTAACATAATATCCGCAACTGGTTTTTGTGTCGTTATTGTCGTACTAGATACCTTTGATGTTGCATCAATGGTAATATCATACGTCCTTTTATCCCAGTCTTTTACCTTAGCTGTCTTACTGGATTCGATAATTTCTTCCGGCTTTTGATTGCTGATTTGATATTCTCCATTGGTTGATGAACATTTATTTTCTCCTAAATATAATGTTGCTTCTAACTTACCTGTTGTTGTATTTTCAGTAACTTTTACTGTCCAATTATTTTGGGAAGCAACATATCCAGATGGAGGAACTGTTTCTTTAAGTGTATATTCTCCTTTTGCTAAGTTCTCAAACAATACTTTACCATCAGCACCAGAAATTGCTACCTGTTGAGTATTCGTTGCGTTATTGGTAAGCGTAAAGTGTGCATCTGGAAGAGCTGCACCCTCTGTATTTACCTTTTCAAACTCAAATTTTGTTTTCTTCTGTTCATCCACTGTTATCACTCTTGCAGATGGGAGAGTAAATTCCATATTACAATTTGATTCACCACCTCCTCTTTCCATATACAAGATTGTTAATGTATGTTTTTGTGATTTCTGTTCTTCACTTAATGATTTTGATGGAAATCCTAAATCATTCCATAGATTAGTATCTCCTGAAACAGCTCTATGAATACCGCCCAAATCAACAACAACTTTTCTACCATCCAGAATAACCCATAAATCATCATCTCCAGTAAAACTATAATTTAAAGGACCTACATAATCGCCAATAGTGAATTCAATATCATATCTCATACCAAAATAATAATTATGATTTCCTTTAAAACCGGTCTCCTCGTATGACAATTTCCTATCTTCTTCATCTAATGGAAAGAAATCACTTCCTGCATCTCTCGTATATTGACCATGTTTTACTGATTTTAATGTATAGGTGTCTCCATTTCGATTGAAGTTTAACTTATAATCATTATAATACTTTCTTAAATATCGAGTAGACTTCTCATTGCTATTATAAAAATTGTCCTCTGCCGTCAGATCAGAGTTTACGAAAAATCCTGGCTCATCACAATTAAATTCTACATTTCCATCCGTATCTAAGCCTTTTACTAATCCTTTTACTGTGTTCTTTCCATCATTATCAGAATTATAAAGATTGCCCTCCCAATTATAACTATATAATGGATAATTCTGATCATCACGTGCCGTACCTGCAGATAATTTATTTTTTCCATTATTCTTATAATTAGATTCCTGATTAATAGAGTAATATTTATTATTAACCTGACCAGCTTTTAAGGTATAATCGTAAAATGCAACCTCTGTCTCTATCTTTTTATTTTTTGGAGAATAATAAACATCTATTGTTGAATCACTTGTTAAATTAAATTCTGTGTTGCTCTGTATGACATTATTTAATTTCACTTGTACAACATCCCAGTTTTTTGCTTTCGTATAGTCACTAATAGATGCTCCTACATCTAATGTCTTCTCATCATCCGCATAAATCTTATTATTAGTTCCAGATTGATAATGATGTATTGTTACTTTAATCTTATCTGTCGTACTTTTATTCACAATAGCATATATCGAGAAGTGTGTTGTCTCAAATACAACATTTCCCTTCTTATCTACGTCACCGTCCATGTTCTCGACTTTATTCTTGTCGTCTACGTGGAATACGGATGCGTTGGCACCGGCTTTGATTTCCGGTACGTCTACGGATACTTTTACGGTAGCGCCCGGCTGTACTTCTTTGCCGTCTGCTTCGAAGTGGATGTCGTAAGCGAGGATGTTCTTGATAGCCTTCTTTTCTTCCTTGATGGCTGCCTGCTCTACGTTCTCCTGCGCTTTCTGGCTAAGTTCGATTGGTTTTACAACGAGCTTAGCATCTGCCGGGAGGTCTGCTTCGTTCTCTGCTGTGACTGTTACGTTGACATCATCACTCTTGTATTCGCGGATTACAGAAGGAGTCTTTGCGGTCTGCTCGGTGCTGTCTGCTTCGTCTGTCTTTGCGCTGCTGACAACATAAGTTCCATCTGGATACTTCGGCATCTCGTTGCCTTCGGTGTCTTTTTACCATAGTAACGCCTTCGCTGCTTACTAATACTTTCCACGTTGTTGTAATCTTGTCATAGCCTTCCGGGGCTTTGGTTTCTTTTAATGTATACACATCTGTATCGGAGCCTTCCGGCTTTACGATGTTAAATGTAACGCGTCCTTCTTTATCCTCGGACTGTGCGCTGTAATGTACGCCGTCTTTATATAATTCAAATACTGCGCCACCTTTACCTGTCTTGGCATTGGTGTCTAAGTTTCTGAATGTAAACTGTGTCTTTTCTTTCTTTTCCTTCACCAATTTGAATCGGTACATACCGCCGTTGCTGCTGTCTGTGGTGCTGATCACGTCTACATAGTAGTCACTTGCGTCTGTGCTTGCGATAATGCTTCCTGCATTGTTGCAGGCTGCTGTCATGTGCCATCCGTCTGTAAGAATGGATACGTTCTCAACCGGTGTTCTCTGTGTATAGTTCGATGCCGTTCTTCCGTGGAAGGTGCGTTCCTTCTCTCCGGCATCTGCCAAAGAGCCTGTCCAGAATGCAAGATAATCCATGTAGTTATCGTCTGTCAGTTCCACATTCTTTGGATAGACAAAGACAAACATGTTGTCCTTCGCATAGATATTCTCACTGTCTGTGACTGGCTTTAATGTATAGGCATAATTGTTCTTGTTCTTATCTGTTATCGTAAATTCTCCACGAATGCGGGTAATCGTTGTATCTTTTCCTGCTTTTCCTTCGTTCTTCCACAGAGCGGAATCATATAACTTTCCACTCTTTGCCGTTACTCTGCCGTTCTTTAAAGCAGTGGATGTGTGCTTGCCGTAGGAACGGGATCCGTTCCAGATCTGGCTGTCATTATCAAGAGAAAGGTCGATGCCTGCGATGTCACTCCATGTCCATGCAAGTGCCTTCTTCCCTGTTGTATCTTTCAGTACAAGTGGGGTATTGGTGCGTGTCCAGGATTCTACCGGAACATTGCCATCTTCTTTGCTCTCAAGCTGTGTCTGTGTTGCAGTAACCATCGCCGGGTATAATGTTGTAATGTCATTACCATTCACATCGGATACAGTAGTGTAAGTAAGTACAACATAGGTGCAAAGACTCTTCGCTGCAAACTGCATCGCATCGCTTCCGGTCCGTACCGCATCGGTATTCTTTACCTGTCCGTCATCGGTTACCTGATAAATAAGTGTGTTCTGTCCGCTCTTTGTTCCAAGATTTGCAAGTGTTACCTGCATACTTCCGGAAGGGGTCACACTCTCTCCGTTAAGGATAAAGGAAAGATCATAGGCTTTTACGGAGTCTACGAGCTGTGTGTTCTCTTCGCCGACTGCCTTATTAATGATCTGTGTCTTTATCTTGTTCGCTACCGTTGTCTGCTTTACACGTAAGTCTGCCTCATCGGAAAGATCCTCGGCATCCTTTAAGGTAACCTTTGCCTGAATGGCGCTTCCTCTGTATGTGTATTCTGTCTTCGTATCTTTATCTTCTTTTTTCGTATTCTTCTCTGTTTCTCTTACTTTTAAAGTAGAAGAACCACCACTTTTAGCCCCAGATGCGGCCTTGTCCTTTTCGTGACTGTTCTGTGAGTTCTCAGAACGCTCGGTCGTACCTGCGGTACTTCTATTCTCTATATTCTTCTCTGTATTCTCCTGCTTCGCTGCGGTGTCTTGCTGGACGGATGTATCCTGTTGCTCAACAGGTTCTTCCGATATCGCTTCTTCTTCCTGCGCAGCTTCTGCCTGTCCTTCTGCCTGCGTACCTTCTGACTGAGCCGCTGCAGTCGTAACCTGTTCCTATGTTCCTTCCGAAGCAAGTCCTACAATGTCCGGTGTGCCTGTCACCAATAATGCTGTAACTAATAGCATCGTAACGAGCTGCTTCCATCGTTTCCGGCTGTCCTTTACTTTCTTCATAATGTTTTCCCCGCTTTCTTTTAGATTGTTCTATGTCCTGGATTACTGTCCTCGATTACCGTGACACTCTAATCTGAATTAAAACATCTTAAAGCATGCAGTCCCCAAAAAAACATATTCTGGATATCTTTCATGCGTTCTCCGTAAGAATCCGAACCCCACATTCTTCCTCTTACTGTTACATCCATCCCTATATTCTATTGTGAACTGCCCCGCTTTATGTCAAAAGTTTATCCTGCGAATGATAGCATCCGTGGTAAATAAAAGAATCACTACATCTAGTGGATTCTTCCTTAGCTTTTCACTATTTTATCACAAATAGCCAATCATTCCAACTATATTATTAAATTTTTATTTATTGTTTATACTTTTATATTATTTTGCAACAATATACTAATAATTCTAAAGTGTTTTCTTTATTATTTTGATTATTAATGAGATTTTTATCATTATTTTACATATATGCTATTTATAATATTGTTGATTTTTTACTGCAAATATGTTGCGGCAATTTCTTTTAATGCATCCTGATTATTCTCGTACCATCGTTCATAGCTAAGCTTTTTCTCGGAAATAACTTTGCCCAGTTCAATAAAGAACTTTGGAATATCTGTAGCAAGCATAATGCCCCACTCTTCTCCAAATCTTTCTTCTCCCTGTGCATCCTGTCCGTTCACATAAAATGCGAATGCAGGCTCTGCTTTTCCGTTCACGCTCTTTGATGCGCCACGAAAGCCCAGTTTTCCGATTTGATGCGTTCCACAGGAAGATGGGCAGCCAGATATATGGATTCTTGGCAGTACGCCATCCGCAAAGTGATATGGCTCTACCGCTTCTACTATGCTTGCAAGTAAGCCCTGGGAATCTCTTAAGCCGATCTGGCAGACGGTACTTCCGATGCAGGATACCGAAGTTTCAAACAGATTCTTCGCACCATCTGCTGTGATCTTATGTATTCTTTCTGCCTGCTCTTCCTCTAGATTAATAATATATAAGGTCTCATCGGGTGCGACACGAACTTCTGCATTCGCTACATCTTTAATTACGGCATAGATTTCCCCAAACTTCTGTGCCGGAACCATTCCACCGATTGGATGATAGGCAACTGCATAACGTCCTGCTTGTTTCTGCGCAATCACACGCTCTGATGCGCTTTCTGTCTGCGGATAGGCTGTTACATTTTTATTGTCATTGCCTGCTTCTTTGGCATCGTCTCCTTGCTTTGAGTGTACCTGCGTTTCTTTTATAAGAAGAGCGTCTTTTACCTCTGCTTTTACTTCCATAAGCTTTTCCTGATAGGCTTTTTTATAGCCTTCTACGCCTAATGTTTCCTGCATATATCTTGTTCTTGACTTTGCCCGGCTTTCATAATTACCGTAAGTTGTAAACGTACGGACCATCGCCTCTACATAGTACAGAACTTCTTCCGGCTTCACATCTTCCGCTACTTTTACACCCATCTTGTAATTATTTCCAAGCCCACCGGCACTGTATACATCAAAGCGACCGTTTTCCTTTGCCACAAAGCCAAGATCACGGAATGTCGCATGGGTTACATTTGCCGGAGAATTTGAAAATCCTACCTTTAACTTTCTCGGAAGCTTGACTGTTTTAATGATTCCCATCAGATAGTCTCCGGCTCTTTCCGCATAAGGAAGCACATCAAAATACTCGCCCTGTTCTACACCGGATAGCGGGGATACCATTACATTTCTTGGGAAATCTCCGCCACCACCACGGGTAACGATGCCAACTTCCATCGCCTGCTCCATAATGTCACAGACTGCCTTCATGCCAAGATCATGGAACTGCACAGTCTGACAGGTCGTAAGATGCACTCTTCTAACATCATAAGCAGCAATCGCATCAACTAAAAACTTTAACTTCTCCTTTGTAATTCTTCCGCCCGGCATACGAAGACGAAGCATACTCGCCTCTGCGCCCCTTTGTGCGTAACTGCCAAATCCACCGGAAAAGCCTTTATAATCCTTTACGCTGACTTCCTTCGCATAAAACTTCTCAGTCATCTCTCTAAAATCTTTTAAGTCTTCCTTAAATTCTGTCATTAAACTCTGATTCATTCCTCTTCTCGCTTTCTATTTAAGTATTATTTTAAGTAGTATCTTAAGTATTGTTACTAATGGTGAAATTATAGCACGCTGCAACATAAATTTCCAATAGTACATCTAAAACCATGGAGGAAAAGTATGTAAAGCTATGGCAGATATGTTGCAAACATGAGCGTAATGATGTAAAACAGCAAAGTTGTTAGCACTCTTTTTAACTGAGTGCTAATTTTTCCTTGACATTCCGGTTTCGTGGTATTAGTATAAGAATGGTATTGATAAAAATACAAAGACGATATTCTATAAATATTTGTCTACTTTTATATAATTAATTTTAAGGAGATGTTTATTATGGCTAAACAGGGAAGTTTATCAATTAACAGTGAAAATATTTTTCCTATCATAAAGAAGTGGCTCTATTCTGACCACGATATTTTTATCCGCGAATTAGTGAGTAACGGATGCGATGCGGTTACAAAGCTTAAGAAGCTTGCTGTTATGGGTGAGTTTGAAGAGGCAGATGATGAGAAGTATAAGGTAGAAGTTCGTATTAACCCTACCGATAAGACACTCACTTTTATCGATAATGGTATCGGTATGACGGAAGAGGAAGTAGATGAATACATTAACCAGATTGCTTTTTCTGGTGCCGCTGCTTTTATGGAACAATATAAAGATAAGGCGAGCGATGAGCAGATCATCGGTCACTTCGGTCTTGGTTTCTACTCTGCATTTATGGTTGCTGATAAGGTTACTATCGATACTCTTTCTTATAAAGAAGGTGCCACACCGGTTCACTGGGAATGTGATGGCGGCACAGAGTTTGATATGGAAGAGGGCGACAAGACAGAACGTGGTACTGTAATCACACTTTATCTCAATGATGACAGTTACGAATTCTGTAACGAATTCCGTTGTCGTGAAGTTCTTGATAAGTACTGCTCTTTCATGCCGGTTGAGATTTACTTTGTTAATGAGGAAGAAGAAGAGAAGAAAGCAGAGGAAGCTGCAAAGAAGTCCGCTGAAGAAAAGGTTATCGATGTAGAAGCAAAAGATGCGGATTCTAAAGATGCTGACTCCGAAGAAGATGGTGATTCCGAAGTAACTCTTGAGGAAGACGAGGAAGAGGATACTCCTAAGCCAATCAACCAGATTCATCCATTATGGACTAAGCATCCTAATGACTGTACCGATGAAGAATATAAAGAATTTTATCGTGATGTATTCCACGATTATAAGGAGCCTTTATTCTGGATTCATCTGAATATGGACTATCCATTTAACTTAAAAGGTATTCTTTATTTCCCTAAAATCAATACAAAGTACGATACGATCGAAGGAAAAATCAAGTTATATAACAATCAGGTATTTATCGCAGATAACATTAAAGAAGTAATCCCTGAGTACCTCTTATTATTAAAAGGATGTATTGACTGTCCTGACCTTCCACTGAATGTATCAAGAAGTGCATTACAGAATGACGGATTTGTTAAGAAGATTTCTAATTACATTACAAAGAAAGTAGCAGAAAAGCTTTCCGGTATGTGTAAGACAGACCGCGAAAATTATGAAAAATACTGGGATGATATCAGCCCATTCATTAAGTTTGGCTGCATCCGTGATGAGAAGTTCAATGACAAGATGAAAGATTACATCATCTTCAAGAACATGGAAGGCAAGTATGTTACTCTTCCGGACTATCTTGAAGCTGGTAAAGAAAAATACGAGAATAACGTCTTCTATATCACAGACGAGGTTGCACAGTCTCAGTACATCAATATGTTTAAAGAGCAGGAAATGGATGCTATTTATCTGACTCACCAGATTGATACAACATTTATCACTCATTTAGAGCAGAGAAATCCGGAAGTGAAATTTCTCCGTATCGACTCCGAACTTACGGATAACTTCAAGGAAGCCATCGATGAGAACGAAGAAAAAGAACTTACTGAGAAGCTTTCTGAGAAGTTTAAAAAGGCAACCGGTGTTGAAAACCTGATTGTAAAGGTTGAAAAACTGAAAAATGCGGACACACCTTCTATGATCACTGTTTCCGAGCAGACAAGACGTATGTCTGAAATGATGGAAATGTACGGAATGAGCAATAGTTCTACCGGACTTGGCGCTGAAGGCGAGACTCTTGTTCTTAACATGAACAATGACCTTGTGCAGTATGTTTTAAATAATGACGAAAGCGAAAATACTACAACGATCTGTCAGCAGCTTTATGACCTTGCCCGCCTGGCAAACCATCCATTAAAACCTGAGGAAATGACTGCATTCGTAGCACGTTCCAATAAAATCCTCACAATTTTAACAAAATAAATACTAATTTATTTTAAGGACTAAAGAAACGAAAACCAGAAATTTAATATAGAAGAAAATGTGAAGATAGTCGCTTCGTAGAAAATGCCTGACCGGCATTTTTACTGGCTCCGACATCACATTTTCTTCTATATTAAATTTCTGGTTTTCTGTTTTTTGGCTTCAGATGGAAATTAGTATTTAGATTTGAGGAAGAAGAGATTGTCCAGAAGTCTATGGTTCTCATTAGAATAAACATCTCCAGAAGAGGATACTTTCTTACTCGACTATATAAAAATTATATTTACCTACTCCTACCTTATGGAGGATTTTTCTCTGGTTAACTCTCATAATCTTCTGGAGAATCCCCTTCTCTTTCCAACACAAAATCACTAATTTGCTATTTATTATTAAAAACAGACAGCCGCTGAAATAAAATTTTATGCTGAATTATAAAAAGATTATGATAAAGAAAAAAGAATTGTTATAAGTATTGCATTTTGTGACTTTGCGCTGTGGAAT
>OLNK01001100.1_pt1 | contig 23033 bp, 16 predicted proteins | sample 1672791 | NCBI WGS metagenome assembly OLNK01 (sample SAMEA3136724, study PRJEB25190) | human gut metagenome | biome: human gut; feature: human-associated habitat; material: faeces | place: Austria | collected 2013 | reverse complement strand
CCACAAACACCAGGAAGAAAAGCGCGGTGGAGAACAGCGGCCAGATCAGGCCCTTTGCGCTATACTCCTTGGCCATCATAATGATTTCCTTGTTGGCAATGGTGTTTGCCAGCGAGGTATCCTTGACCAGCGTGATGATCTCGTTGCCCATGGGGGGCAGGATGCGCTTGACGACCTGAAGCAAGGTCACCTTGAAAAAGATCTGTGTTTTGGTCATGCCAAGCACCTGCCCGGCCTCAGTCTGCCCCTTGGGCACTGCTTCAATGCCGCCGCGGTAAATCTCAGAAAAATAGCAGGCATAGTTGATGGCAAAAGCCACCACCGCCGCCACCATCCGTCCGCCGGAGCCGGAGGGCCAGGGGTTGTTCATGCCCAGCAGGCCGGGGCCCAGATAGATCACAATGATCTGCAGCATCAGCGGAGTGCCGCGGATGATCCAGACAAAGGTCTTGACCAGCCCGGCCAGCGGCTTGCAGCGGCTCATGGAACCAAACGAGACCACCAGCCCCAGCGGCAGTGCAAACAGCAGTGTCAGGGCAAAGAGCTCACAATTGAGCAGGAACGCGCCGGACAGGCGCATAAGAATCACAGACACAAAAACACACCTTTTTTATTCAGAATCCATATTCCCCTTCCATCACAGCCGGTGAAAGTTCCCTCTGCTCGGGAGCCTTTCACGCATCGGCAACAAAAAGCCTCCCTCACCGAGGGAGGTTGCATCGCATAGCGATGACGGAAGGAGTTTTTCAACAAATTCAGTCAGCCAGTGCCAGATCGTACTTATCGGCCAGTGCCTGCATGGTACCATCGGCCTTCAGTGCATCAAAGGCCTCATCCACAGCGGCGGCAGCATCACTGCCCTTGCGGAATGCCACGCCGTACTCCTCGGCGTTCAGCTCATCCACGATCTTCAGGTCGGCATAGTCAGTGCCCTCACCGATCATGGCGTTGGCCAGGGTCAGGTCAAGTACAGCGGCATCGGCAGTGCCTGCGGCAACTTCCATCAGGCAGTCGGTCTGAACGCTCTTGGAAACGTAATCAGCCTGTGCCAGGTTCTCGTCCCCCTCAATGGCGGCCTCACCGGCGGAACCAGCCTCGGCGACCACGGTCTTCCCCACCAGGTCAGCGGTAGAGGTATAATCGGTGCCATCTTTCACAACGACCACCTGTGCATTCTTTGCATAAGCCTTGGTGGTAGCGGTGTTCTGCATGATGTCATCGGTCAGGGTCATACCGTTCCAGATGCAGTCGATGCTCTTGGCATCCAGCTCCACGACCTTGGTATCCCAGTTGATCTCCACAAACTCCGGCTCCACGCCCAGCTTTTCGCAGACAGCAGTGGCCAGCTCGGTATCAAAACCGGTGAAGTTGCCATCGGCATCGGTGTAGTTCATGGGCTCGTAAACAGTGTAGCCAATGACCAGCTTCCCCTTGCCCTTGATGTAATCCAGGTCGCTGCCTGCAGACTGGGATGCGGCAGCACTGCCGGAAGCAGAGGCCGAAGCAGATGCGGCAGTGGAAGTGGAAGCGGCACCGCCGCAGGCGGCAAGGCTCAGTGCCATGGCACCGGCCAGAAATGCGGATACAAGACGTTTCATATACGGTTCCTCCCTCAGTGGCAAGCAGCTTCGTTTTATTGCTTTACCATGCTAAATTGCTAAACTGTGGTTATAGAATAGCGCGTTTTCTGCCATTTGGCAAGGGGGAAAACTGATTTTTCGCAGTTTGCTCAAATCTTTACTGCTTTACCACGGCAAAGCGGTCATTTTGACAAGACAAAAACGCCGCGTCGGCAGCTGCCAGACGCGGCGAGAGGGTTTCTCACTGAAAACGCAGCGGAATGCCACCGCCCCCCTATCCGGGAGAGCCGGTGCGCGATTGCGAGACCGAAAAGGGTTTCCTCCTCAGCTCAGGGCATCCAGCGCCGCCTTTTGCAGATCGGTGATGTCAATGGTACACAGAGCCTTCAGGTCGGCATCGCCGCCGGAAAGCCCAGCGATCTCGGTGCGGGTCTTGCCCTTGAGGGCATCGCAGAAGCCCTCGCTGTGCTCATACCACTCCTTGCCCAGCGCCGATGCGCCGCGCATCCCATAGTCCTCACCCAGCTCCAGCTTGGTCTTGACGAGGTCCGGGGCTGTCACACCGCCGTCCGACACCACTGTCAGGGCCGGCTCAGCCATATCCGCAATGGCGCTGGTCACACGGCGGTCCGCATCGGTGGTCAGTGCCACGATGCTCACATCCACCTGCGCATTCACATCCTTGTCATCGGTGGCGGTGATGTCCGAAGTCCCGTTCACCGCTTCGATGCCCAGCGCGGCCCTGTCGCCCTTGGCGGCACCCAGTGCCCTGGCATTGGCACAGGCCCGGGTCACGGCATCCCGGTAGCGATCCACAGCAATGGTGCAACCGCTCAGCAGGTCGGCATCCGTGGGCTTGCCATCCTTATCCACTTTGAGCATGGAGACTTGTTCCGGGGTCATGCCGATCAGGTAACTGGCAAAGGCATCCGCCTGTTCCGCCCATCCCTTTTTCAGGGAAGAGACCTCGGCCAGCGGGTAATCGTCCCCCTTCTGACGCTTGGTGCGCCAGTCGGTGGGCAGGGTCACATGTCCGGTGCTGTCCGCCGAAACAGACACTTCCAGCTCGTCCAGCAGAACACTCTCCAGTTTCCCCTCGCCATCCAGCAGGACAGCGGCCGCTGCCAGCTCAATTTTCCCTGCCCTGTCCTGATCGGTGGCCTCTGTCACCACACCCAGACCGGTTTTCCATGCCGCTGTCTGGGTCTGTGCGGAGGATGTGCCGCTGCTTCCGCTCATGCTGCCGGAGCTGCCCGACCCAGCGTTCGTTTTGCCGCAGGCGGTCAGCAGCAGCGCCGCCGCCATGGCACAGCTCCAAAGAGCCCGATGGTTCTGATTCATAGATACGCTCCCTTTCCACACGGCCCGTTGGGCCTTTGCCCCATAGTATGTCCAGAAGAGCGTAAGATTACGCAGCCGACGGGAGTTTTCCAAAGCAAGTGTCCGCTGGGGTGGGACCCTGTTGCTGCAGGCAATAGGGCGGGCGATGGAATGGCCCGTTTCACTTGCGTGGAAAAGCTCCCCGCGTGCTGCGCGCAGCCGCTTACATCAACGGGCTCAGCAGCCGCAGCACGCCGTCCAGTGCTGTGCCCGGCAGATTGGTGCGGCAGTCGGAGCGCATGACCTCCCGGCACTGCGGCAGGGTGCGCTCCACATCCTTCCGCAGTGCGGCGATCTGGCTGTTATGGTAGAGCAGTGTTCCGCACTCGAAGTGGAGGAACAGGCTCCGGTAATCCATATTGATGCTGCCCACCACGGCCACGCGGTCATCGCTGACATAGCACTTGGCGTGGAGGAAACCGGGCGTGAATTCATAAATGCGCACACCCGCCCTGAGCAGGGGCAGATAGTAGGAACGGCTGAGCCGGAACACCAGCTTCTTATCCGGGATCCCGGGCAGGATGAGCCGCACGTCCACCCCGCGCTTGGCCGCACTTTTCAGAGCATCCAGCATCTCCTCACCCACGGCCAGGTATGGCGTGTAGATATAAACATATCTCTGGGCCTGAGAGAGGATGTCCAGATAGACCGTCTCGGCCAGCGGCTCCTCGTCCAGCGGGCTATCCGCGTAGGGCTGCACCACGCCATCCTGCACTGCGGGCAGGCGGGTGGGCGCAAAGGCGGTGTAATCGGTCTCCTGCGGGCGGAAGGCGTTCCATACATTGAGGAACATCACGGTAAAGTTCCAGACAGCGGCGCCCTCCAGCCGGATGGCCGCATCCTTCCAGTAGCCAAAGCGCTGCTCGGCATTGATATACTCATCCGCCAGATTCACGCCGCCGGTGTAGGCCACATTGCCATCAACCACCACGATCTTGCGGTGGTCGCGGTGGTTCATCACCAGCGAGACCAGCGGCACCACCGGGTTGAAAGGGATGCAGCGGATATGCGCCTTCTCCATGCGGATGACAAAATCACTGGGCAGGCCCAGCAGGCTGCCAAAATCATCGTAGATCAGCCGCACATCCACGCCCTGAGCGGCCTTGCGGCGGAGGATCTGCTCCACGCCGTCCCACATTTTGCCGGAACGGAGGATAAAAAATTCCAGAAAGATGAACTTTTCCGCCTTTTCCAGATCTGCCAGCAGCTGGGGATACATCTCCTCCCCGCAGGAAAAGTAGTGAGCAGCGGTATCCCTCCAGGCCGGATACGGCCCAAACTTTGCCACATAGCGGCTCAGGTTCCGGCTGGAGATATCCAGCGCATCGGTCTGGCCCTCAGGCTGGGCAAGCTCGGTCTGATGGGCCTGTTCCACCTTCTGCATCCGCTCCCGCAGATACTTGGCGGGGGCCTTGTTGCCAAAAGCCAGATAAAGCGCGCCGCCCAGCAGGGGCAAAAGACCGATCAGAACGATCCAGCCGATCTTATAAGCGCTGTTTTCATCCTTGCGCACCAGATACAGCACGATCAGGATGCTCAGCGCCTTCAGGGCACCGTTCAGCCAGACCCGCCCCGCCGTGAACGACCAGAACGCCCAGAGCAGCCAGAGCACCTGTAAAGCCACCAGCACCACTGTGATCGTGACACGGTTGAAGATGCGGTTGAAAAACTTGACGATGGGCAATCTGAACATGTGGTATCCCTCCCCTGCCGCCCACGGCGATTTTTGATGCTGTTAGTATAGCGCAGAGCGGAAGATTTTGCAAACAAAAAAGCGCCCACAACGGCTTTCCCCGCTATGAGCGCCTATTCAATCGTGGCAGAATTTCGTGGCAGATTTTTTTCCGAGGGTTGTCCGCTTATGCTTCCGCGTCCTCATAACCAACCAGCAGGCCGCCCAGCTCTGCATAATAGCTGCACAGACCGCCGCACTCGCTGATGTCCACCTTTGCTCCATCGAACACAGCCTTTACCATGTGCTTCAGGCGCTCAGCGGCGGCGGGATTGCCGCAGTGAGAGATATGGAGCCTGCCGTTGGTGTAGCCGTGCTCCTTGAGTTCCAGCACGATGCGCTCCAGCGCACCATGCTCACCACGGGTCTTGCAGAGAACATCCAGCTCTCCGGCCTCACTTGCCTGTCCGATGACCCGGATGCCCAGCATCCGCGCCATAGCAGCAACAGCAGGCTTCACGCGGCCATTGCGGGCCAGATTGGCCAGCGACTCCAGCGAGAAGAGCAGATGGGTGTGCTTGTGGTAGCGGAGCATCTCTTCACAGATCTCGTCAAACTCCTTCCCCTCAGCCAGCAGATCCCGCAGATGCTCGGCCAGCAGGCGCTGCTCCGGGCCGGTGGAAAGGCTGTCCAGCACGAACACCCGCTTGCCGGGGTTCTCCTGCTGGTATTCCTCGGCGGCCAGCTGGGCGGCATTGTAGCTGCCGGACAGGGTACCCGTGATGGTGATGGCATACACCTCGTCGGCTCCCTCGTAGGCGGCCAGCCAATCGCTGACGTTGGGGCAGGAAGTCGAGGTCTTGCCCTTATAGGTGCGCAGGGTCTGGGCCATGCCCACGGCATCCATCGTGCCGTTGTCCAGATATTCGGCATCATCGGTGATGATCTTCAGGGGAACGCATTCAAAATCCACGCCCTGCAAGGTGTACAGGCTGGCGGAGGAATCCACAACGATCTTGGTGTTCATAAGCATTTATCTCCATTCCGGCGGCAGAGGATGCCGCAGTTTTTCCTGTTGTTTGAATCACTATATCAGTTTTTCAAAAACCTGTCAACTGTTTTCTTGAATTATTTCAAAAGTTTTTAATTTCCTGTTGACCACATTTCCAAAACATGGTATACTGTCCGCATGAAATTAGAATCAAACCGCCGCGTTGCGGCCTGCGCCGCAGGGTTTGCCCTGCCCCGGTATGCAGAACTCCCCACCGTAGGGCTTTATCTGGATCAGAGTGTACAGTTTGTCAACGGGTGTTTCCGCACATTTCAGGGGGTGGAGCTCACCGCTTCCATGGTGAGCAACTACGTTAAGAAAGGGATCATCAGCCACCCCATCAAAAAGAAGTATACCCGGGATCAGCTGGCCTGCCTGATCTATATCGTGGTTTCTAAAAATGTCCTGTCCATGGAAAATATCGACAGCCTGTTCAAGATGCAGCAGGCGCATTATACCTCCGCGCAGGCGTATGATACCTTTTGCGATGAGCTGGAGAGCTACCTGCCCTATGTGTTCGGCCTGACCAAAAGCTTTTCCGAGCTGGAGCCGGATGTTGATGATGCACGCAAACTCCTGCGCAGCACCATCATTTCGGCTGTGAACAAGATCTATCTGGACTGCGTTTTCACCGACCTGCGGCAGGAGCAGGCCCTCTGGCCCGATATCCTGCCGGATCTGGCATGATAACAATAAAAATAGCCCTCTCCGTCATTCTTTGCAAAGCATTGACGGAGAGGGTCATTTTTTTCTTAAAATGTAAGTGCAGGGCTGATCTCATTGCGGCGCTGGGCCTGCACGATGCAGTCCTTTTCCGGCACGACACCTGCCGCGCCCAGGGTGTTGAACATGGTCTGCAAAGCAAGCGCTGGGGTGTTGTTCTCCTGCGAGAGATGGCAGAGGGCAAACTTCTTGCATCCCTCCTGGATCAGTTCCAGCAGCTTTGCCGAGCACTCATCGTTGGAGAGGTGGCCCCGGTTGGACTCGATGCGGGAGCGCAGGTAGTAAGGATACCGCCCGCTGCGGAGCATGTGGAGGTCGTAGTTGCTTTCCAGCGCCACCAGGTCACAGCCGCTCAGGGCCTGATGCACCGGCGGGGTCAGGACACCCAGGTCGGTGGCAATGGTCATGGTCTTGTTGTCCGGGGTGTGGATGCGGTAGCCCACGCAGGGCACGTCGTGGCTGGTGGGGAACATCGTCACACCGAAATCTCCCACATCCTCTTCCCCGCCGGACAGGGTGCGCAGCTCACAGCTGGCGGGCACGATGCCGTTTGCATCCAGAAAATCCAGCGTATCATCTGCACCGTATACCGGCAGCGGATTCTTTTTGAGGAAAGTGGCCAGCCCCTTGACGTGGTCAGAATGCTCGTGGGTGACCAGAATGCCCGCACAATCGCTGATGTTCAGGCCCAGTTCCTTGAGTGCCGCCGAGGTAGTGCGCACACCCTTTCCCATATCGATGATGATGTACTTCTCCCCCGTGCGCACCACGCTGCAGTTGCCGGAGGAACCAGAGTATAACGAGATGAATTCAGACATTTCAAACCTCAAGAAACGAACCTCTCCGTCATGGCTTCACAAAAGCTCCCTGTCAGGGGAACTTCTGCGAAGCAGACTGAGAGGTTCTGAATGATCACATTGCCGATTCCAGTGCGGCGGGCATCCGCTCCACCTTGCTGATCTCAGCGCCCAGGCCGCGCAGCTTTTCCACGATGTTCTCATAGCCGCGCTCAATGTGGCCGATCTCCTCGATCTCGCTGGTGCCGTCTGCCATCAGGGCAGCAACGACCATGGCCGCACCGGCACGCAGGTCAGAAGCACGCAGGGGGGCAGGGTTCAGCTTGTCCACCCCCTCAAACACGGCCACCTGACCGTCCACCTGCACCACTGCGCCCATCTTGCGCAGCTCGTCCACATAGCGGAAGCGGTTGTCCCACACGCTCTCGGTGATGGTGGAGGTGCCCTTTGCCACGCTGAGCAGCACCCCCATCAGGGGCTGCATATCGGTGGGGAAGCCCGGGTGAGGCATGGTATTGATCTTCAGCGGCAGGATATCGCCCTTGCGGGAGACGCGGACGGAATCATCGAATTCCTCCACATCCACACCGGCACGGCGGAGCTTTGCCGTGATGGGTTCCAGATGCTTGGGGGTGACATTTTTGATCAGAACGTCGCCGCCGGTGGCAGCAGCGGCAACCATGTAGCTGCCCGCCTCGATCTGGTCAGGGATGATGCTGTAAGTGCAGCCGTGCATCTTTTCCACGCCGCGCACCTTGATCACATCGGTGCCGGCACCGCGCACATCCGCGCCGCACATATTCAGGAAGTTTGCCAGATCAACAACATGGGGCTCCTTGGCGCAGTTTTCCAGAATGGTCTGGCCCTGTGCCATCACAGCGGAGAGCATACCGTTCATGGTAGCGCCCACGCTGACTTTATCAAAGAAGATATGGGCACCGTTCAGTTCCTTGGCACGCACGGTGATCATGCCATAGTCCACGCTGTCCTCTGCACCCAGCGCGCTGAACACCTTGAGGTGCTGGTCGATGGGGCGGGGGCCCAGATTGCAGCCGCCGGGCATGGCCACCTGTGCCTTGCCAAAGCGGGAGAGCAGCGCACCCAGGAAGTAGTAGCTGGCACGCATCTGGCGGGACAGATCGTCCGGGACGTTGGTGCTGTTCAGGTGGGTGGTGTCGATCTCGTAGGTATTGCGGTTCAGCATCTTGATGCTGGCACCCAGGGTGCTCAGGATCTTCAGGCTGACTGCCACATCACTGATGTCCGGCAGGTTTTCGATCACACAGACATCTGCCGCCAGAATGGTGGCAGGCAGAATGCCCACAGCCGCATTTTTTGCACCGGAAATGGTAACTTCGCCATGCAGGGGCTTGCCGCCCGTAATAACAAACTTTTCCAATTTTATAATCTCCTTGTCGCAGGCCCGCCAGCGGCAGGGCCACTCAGGGTTCTTGCTTGATCTCTCCGCGCACCGCCGGGCACACACCCTCACGATACAACTATCTTATTATACACAACTTCGGGCAAAAAGCAAAGCCCCCTTTTTCCCTGCCGGATTATTTTCTGTTTTGCCCAGAATCTGCGGAGATATTCGATATTTTTGTTTCTTATTTCAAAAATTTTACAATCAGCGCCCCTTACCAGACGCAATCCTCGCTGCAGGTCTCCTTGATCCAGCCCAGCTGATATGCCTTGACCAGCTGCTTCAGGTCGTGTACCCGCTCCCGCAGGATCTCTCCCTCGTCCGTCTCTTCCACCAGAATGCGGTGGTTCTCCGTTTCCAGTATGTTCTTCTGCGACACGATGTCGATGTTTTCGTTCACGGCCTTTTCGGCACTGACAAAGGGCTGATGGGTCCGCAGAGACATGGTGCGGCTGGAGTACACCAGCGTGTACCCTGCAATGCCGGTCTTTTCATGGTAGGCGCGGCAGAACCCGCCGTCAATGACGACCAGACGGCCCCCGCCCTTGATGGGGCTCTCGCCGCTCTTCTCCCGCACCGGCACATGGCCGTTGACGATGTGGCTGGTGCCGGGCAGACCGAATTCCGCCAGGATGCGGCGGCAGGCGGCCTCTTCATTGTACCATGTATAATAGGGGTCCTTGACTTCCTCATGGGTAGCGGGGTCGGCAATATACAGCCGCTCAAAGGTGGTCATGGCGCTGCGGCCGAACAACGGCGACAGCTTGCCGCACCACAGATACCACAAAAAGTCCTGACCGCTCCGCCGGGCCGCGCTGCCCTCGGGGGCAAAGTAGCCGCGGCGTGCCCGCTCGTCACAGTAGTCCATCAAGCCGCGGCCCGAGTAGTTGTGTCCCTCGAACCGCTCCACGGCAAAGCTGCCGTTTTTGGTCATGGGCACCACGCCGTGGTAGAGCAGGTTGCCGTTCTCGATGTGGTAAACGCTGCCCTTGGCATACAAAAATTCCACATGCTGCTGCAAACGCTCGCTCTGCCGGAAGGATTCCACCAGCTTGCGGAGCACCAGCCGCTCATCATCATTCAGGGCGGCGGGGTCTGCCGGGTCAACGGTGGGGAAGCTGGTGTCCCGCAGGGGGTATGCCTGCCCGTTCAGGGTCACTGTTCCCTTTTCCCAATCGATGTGCCGCAGGAAATCCCGACCCTGCATCTTGAAATCCGGGTTGCGGTCGATGACCTTGCACTCCATCTTGAGCATCAGAATGGTCACGGCCTTGTGCATCACGGCACAGCGGTGGAGCATTCCTTCGGTGTAAGGACCGCGCGCCGCATCGGTGTGGGGCATCCAGAGCGTCAGGTCGTCATTTCCGTAGAACTGCTCGGCCATCCGCTGCAGGTGCCGCAGGTTGATGCCGTAGCAGTCCTCAAGCATGGCATGGTTGTGGTAGGCCAGTGTCGTTTTGAGCACAGTGCAGACGCAGATGGGACTTCCGGCGGCGGCACCCATCCAGACCACGTCATGGTTGCCCCACTGGATATCCACATGGTGGTGGCGCATGAGCCGGTCCAGTATGATATCAGGCCGGGGGCCGCGGTCAAACAGGTCACCCACGATGTGCAGCTTGTCCACAGCCAGCCGCTTGATGAGCTCACACAGCCGGACAATGAACCGGTCGGCACGGCCATTTTCGATGATGCTGCCCACGATCTGCCCATAATAAAGGTCCTTGTCGTGGTCCTCAAAGTGGGCATGGAGCAGCTCATCCAGAATATACCCGCAGCTGGACGGCAGGCAGGAGCGCACATGCTCCCGGGTATGCTTGGAGGACACCAACCGGCAGATATCAATGAGCTGAAGCAGGGTCTCTGTGTACCAGTGGTCAAGCGCTTCTTCATCCGCGCACCCAGCTTTGAGCTGGGGCAGCTTCTCGTTGGGGTAATAGATGAGCGTTGCCAGCTCGGCACGGGTCTGTTCCGGCACACTGTCCCCCAGCACGATATCCACCTTTTCCCGGATGACACCCGAAGCCGAGTTCAGGATGTGGACAAAGGCCTCATTTTCACCGTGCAGGTCGCTCATAAAATGTTCGGTGCCCTTGGGCAGCTTGAGCAGGGCCTGGGTGCTGATGATCTCACTGGCGGCGGCTGCCTGCGAGGGGTAATCCCGTGCCAGCAGGGAGAGATATTTCAAATGATCCCGGATCTCCTCGTTTTCGGTGCGCATGATATCCTCCGTCTGATATGTAGTATTTTTGCATGATATATAATATTCTATCATAGTATACCACATTCCCTGTCGTAAATGGTATAATAAACAAGAGTAATTCTGTCAAATCTTTTGCAAAGGACTTGGATATTATGCCCAAAACCATTTCTGTTGCCGTGCCGGAAGCCTGCACTCTCTGCCCCCGGCAGTGCAAAGCCGACCGGGCCGCCGGGCAGACGGGATTCTGCGGGGCGGGCCGCACCCTGAAAGCGGCCCGCGCGGCCCTGCACTTCTGGGAGGAGCCCTGCATCAGCGGCACCCGGGGCAGCGGCACGGTGTTTTTCTCCGGCTGCACCCTCAAGTGCTGCTTCTGCCAGAACTACCCCATCAGCGCCGAGGGGCTGGGCAGGGAGATCACCGTAGAGCGCCTGGCCGAGATCTTTCTGGACCTGCAGGCGCAGGGAGCCCACAACATCAACCTTGTCACGCCTGGGCAATGGCGGCCCTGGATCATCGCTGCCCTCGACCTGGCCCGGGCGCAGGGGCTGCATCTGCCCATCGTCTGCAACACCGGCGGATACGAGACCGTTGAGAGCGTGCACGCCTGGCGCGGTTTCATCGACATCTGGCTGGCCGACCTGAAATATGTTTCCCCTGCCCTTTCGGCAGAGCTTTCCGCCGCGCCGGACTACTTTGCGCAGGCCAGGCCCGCCATTGAAGCCATGATGGCTCAGGCCGGGCACCCTGTTTTTGACAGCGAGGGCATCCTGCAGCGGGGCGTGATCCTGCGCCACCTTGCCCTGCCTGGCCATGTGGACGACAGCTTTGCCGTGCTCGATCAGATGGCGGCTTGGAACAAGGCCGACCCCGGGTGCTTCCTGCCCAGCGTGATGAGCCAGTACACCCCCTTCTATCAGGCGGCAGACCACGGCATCGGGCGGCGCATCACCACCTACGAATACCGCCGGGTGGTCAACTACGCCATGGATCTGGGCCTCAGTTCCGGCTATATGCAGCAGAAGAGCAGTGCAAAGGAAGAGTATACGCCCAGCTTTGACCTGACGGGGGTGTAAACCGGTCGATGGACTGAACCTCTCAGCCATCGCTATCGCTCGGCAGCTCCCCTAATAGGGGAGCCATTGGCATATCGTCGCGTTTTCGAGGGTTCCGCTTCGCTACGTTTGGCCCTGCTAGCGTAATGTTCTGCCTTGCGGCAGATATTGATTGCAGAGCCAGCGGCGAATAAATCGCAAAGAGAGTCTTTTGCCAAGGCCTCCCCTACTAGGGGAGGTGGCATCGAGCGTTAGCGATGATGACGGAGAGGTTTACACCATTCCCTGCCCTTTCGTCAAAACAACCAAAATTTCTTTTTCTTTTTCTCTCGGCCGAAACAGCATTTGCTTGCTATCCGGTGCGCAGTGCGGTATAATGGATACAACAATGTGTTCTCACATGAAATGGATCCCAGAAACGACTTTTTAGGAGGAGCGTTATGGAACACTACAATCCCATCCTCGGCAGCGAGCCCAACGGCCAGAAATTTATCACCTGCGGCGAGATCATGCTCCGTCTGACCCCGCCGAACTACGAAAAGATCCGCATGGCATCCAGCTTTGAAGCCAGCTACGGCGGCAGCGAGGCCAACATTGCACTGGCCCTGGCCAACCTGGGTGTGGACAGCACCTTCTTCAGCGTAGTGCCCAACAACAGCCTGGGCAAGAGCGCGGTGCGCTGGCTGCGCTCCAACGATGTGCATTGCACCCCCATGATCCTGACCGAGCCCAACGAGACCCCCTCCAACCGACTGGGTACTTATTATCTGGAAACCGGATACGGCATCCGCGCTTCCAAGGTCATCTACGACCGCAAGCACAGTGCCATTACCGAGTATGACTTCTCCCAGGTCGATCTGGACGCTCTGCTGGACGGCTACGACTGGCTGCACCTGAGCGGCATTACCCCGGCACTGGGCCCCAACTGCCGCGGCCTCATCATCGATATGCTCAAGGTGGCCAAAAAGAAGGGCCTGACTGTCAGCTTTGACGGCAACTTCCGCTCTACCCTGTGGAGCTGGGAGGAAGCCCGCGATTTCTGCACCGAGTGCCTGCCTTACGTTGACGTTCTGCTGGGCATTGAGCCCTACCACCTGTGGAAGGACGACAACGATCACAGCAAGGGCGACTGGAAGGACGGCGTGCCCCTGCAGCCCAGCTATGAGCAGCAGGACGAGATCTTCCAGCATTTCATTGCCCGCTATCCCAACCTCAAGTGCATTGCCCGCCATGTGCGCTATGCCCACAGCGGCAGCGAGAACAGCCTCAAGGCCTTTATGTGGTACGACGGCCACACCTTTGAGAGCAAGCTCTACACCTTTAATATTCTGGACCGCGTGGGCGGCGGCGATGCCTTTGCCAGCGGCCTGATCTACGCCATGCTCCACGACTACCGCGCCATGGACATGATCAACTTTGCCGTGGCAAGCAGCGCCATCAAGCACACCATCCACGGCGATGCCAACATCACCGATGATGTCAGCTCCATCCGCAACCTGATGAACATGAACTACGACATCAAGCGGTAACATTCCTTTATACGCAAAGATCCCCTCCGGTACGCGCACACCGGAGGGGATCTTCTTATTATGCTTCAATCTTACAGAAACACATCCAGCATCTTTTCCAGCGGGGTGCGGGTGTCAAGCTCCAACCCGGCTTTCTGTTTCAGCATCAGGATGCAGCGGACGCTCTCGTTGAGGCGTTCCTCGCTGATGGTTCCATTCTGCACAGCCTCCAGTACACCGTCAAAGGCTTCCGGCAGGTCGGGCGGCATCAGCAGAAGATCTGCCCCGGCGTTCAGCGCCGCTACAGCCGCTTCTGCTGCAGAATAGTGGTCACGAATGGCTTGCATGGACAGCGAATCGGTGCAGATGACCCCAGTAAAGCCCAACTCCCCCCGCAGACGCTCGGTCAGCATAGTGTAGGAGAACGACGCAGGCAGGCCGTCCTGCGTTGCATTGGGGGTGGTGATGTGGGCAGTCATTACTACGTCGGCCCCAGCTGCGATTCCAGCCGCAAAAGGCTTCAGCTCCGTCTCCCGCATCTCTGCCCAAGTCTTGGTGCTGCTGGCCGTGCCGTAGTGGCTGTCCTCTGCGGTATCTCCGTGGCCCGGGAAATGCTTGAGTGTGCAGAGTATGCCCGCATCGTGAAACCCTTGTACAGCGGAGGCCACCATCTGTGCCGCCACTGCCGGATCCGACGAAAATGCCCGGTTCCCGATCACAGTATTGGCCGGATTGGTGTTCACATCTGCCACTGGGGCAAAGTCAAGATTCAGGCCGTAGGTTTTGAGGTAGCCTCCGATGGTCTGCCCCATGGCACGGGCATTGGCCGGGTCCCCTGTTGTACCTACTGCCTGGGCACTCTGGTATTGGGGCAGATCAAAGCCGGAAGCATTGGCCAACCGGGCCACGCTGCCGCCCTCCTCGTCCACGGCGGTCAACAGACCGGTCCCGGATGCTGCCTGAAAATCTGCCAGAAGCTTTTTCAACTGCTCCGGGCTTTTCACATTCTGCCGAAACACCACAATGCCGCCCACCGGATACTTTTTCAGCCCCTGCCGTTCTGCCCAGGTCAGCCTTGTGCTATCAGACTGTCCACTGGGGTCCAGTGCTTCGACCCGCACCACGAACAGCTGCCCCACCTTTTCCCGCAGAGACATGGCAGCAAGCCGTTCCTCTACCGGGTCAATCCGGGCTGCTGCCGAGGCCGTTCCCGTCAGCAGCAGAGCCGCAGACAACAGCACAGCAGCTGCCCGCCGGATGATTTTTCGCACGAGAGACACCTCCTCTTTCTCTCAGTGTAGCACACCCTGCAAAGGTGCACAAGATGCAAAGATCCCCTCCGATACTCACACACCGGAGGGGATTTTTCCTATCAGAAATGCATCAGGAAAGGATCATGCGGTCGTTGGCGAACTCGCCGCCGGATGCGATCTGGAACTTGGCCAGCAGGTCGGAAACGTGCAGGTTCTTCTTCTCTTCCCCGGAGACATCATAGATGATGTGGCCCTCGTGCATCATGATCAGGCGGTTGCCGTACTTGATGGCATCCTTCATGTTGTGGGTGATCATCATGGTGGTCAGGTGGTTCTCCTCCACGATCTTGGCCGAGAGGGTCAGCACCTTGAGCGCCGTCTTGGGGTCCAGAGCGGCGGTGTGCTCATCCAGCAGCAGGAGCTTGGGCTTGTTCATGGTAGCCATGAGCAGGGTCAGTGCCTGACGCTGACCGCCGGACAGCAGGCCCACGCGGGCGGTCAGGCGGTCCTCCAAGCCCAGGTCCAGGCTCTTGAGCAGTTCACGGTAGCGCTCCCGTTCGGCCTTGGTGATGCCGATCCTCAGGCCGCGCCGCTTGCCGCGCCGGGCGGCCAAGGCAAGGTTCTCCTCGATCTGCATGGTGGCGGCGGTGCCGGTCATGGGGTCCTGGAACACGCGGCCGATGTAGGCGGCGCGCTGGTGCTCCCCCAGTTTGGTCACGTCGGTGCCGTCAATGATGATCTTGCCGCTGTCCACGGGCCACACACCGGCCACAGCGTTCAGCATAGTGGATTTGCCCGCACCGTTGCCGCCGATGACGGTGACAAAATCACCTTCGTTCAATTTCAGGTTCAGACCGTTCAGGGCCGTTTTCTCGTTGACGGTACCGGCGTTGAAGGTCTTGGAAACATTCTGGATCTCAAGCATTTTTTGCATCCTCCTTCTGTGCCTTCTTTGCCGCGGGCTTTGCGAAGTACTTGCTCTTCCAATAGGGCACGGCCAGGAACACCGCCACCACGGAGGCGCTCAGCAGCTTGAGCAGGTTTGCATCAAAGCCGAGGGTCAGCACCAGCTGGATGACGATGTAGTAGATGATGGCACCCAGCGAGACGGACACCAGCTTGAGAGCAAAGTTGTGGAAGATGCGGCTGAACAGGGCCTCGCCGATGATGACAGCGGCCAGACCGATGACGATGGCACCACGGCCCATGCTGACATCGGCAAAGCCCTGATACTGGCTCAGCAGTGCGCCGGACAGGGCTACCAGACCATTGGAGACCGCCAGACCCAGCACCACATTGAAGCTGGTGTTGATGCCCTGGGCGCGGCTCATGGCGGGGTTGGAACCGGTGGCGCGGATGCCGCAGCCCAGCTCGGTGCCAAAGAACCAATACAGCACACCGATGACCACGGCGCTGACCAGAATGACCATGATGATGGGGTTGTGCAGGGCAAGCTCCTTGACCCAGCGCAGGGAGATCAGCAGGTCGTACTTGTCCACGTTGATGGACTGGTTGGCCTTGCCCATGATCTTCAGGTTGATGGAGTAGAGGGCCAGCTGGGTCAGAATACCAGCCAGAATGGCCGGGATGCCCATAAAGGTGTGGAGCAGACCGGTGACAAGGCCGGTGGCCAGACCGGCCAGCAGGGCGATGAAGAGCGCTGCCCAGACGTTCATGCCGGAGAGCAGGCACATAACGCAGACCGCGCCGCCGGTGCCAAAGGAACCGTCTACGGTCAGGTCAGCCACATCCAGGATGCGGTAAGTCAGGTACACACCAATGGCCATGATGCCCCAGATGAGGCCCTGCGCACAGGCACCGGGCAAGGCACCGGGCAGGTTGGCAAGTCTTGCAAGAATATCCAAAACGTTTTCCTCCTGTAACTACACTTTTTTCTGATACGGGAAAGCGGAGAAGAGCAAAAATTCGTTCTTCTCCGCTGATTTTATTGTAAAGTCTCTTCGTTACTGCAACGTGAACTCTGCGCCCCTATCAGGGGAGCTTTCTGCAAAACAGACAGAGCGCCTGTTATTCCTCAATGGCCTCGTAACCCTCGGGAACGGTCATGCCCAGGTCATCGCAGATGGTCTTGTTGTACTTCTTGGTCACGTTGGTGTACTCAACGGGCATGGTGGAGATATCGGCCTCACCGGTCAGAACCTTGGCAGCCATCTCACCGGTGGTGTAGCCCAGATCGTAGTAGCTGATGGACAGGGTCGCCACGCCGCAGCCGGAGCAGATGCCCTCCTCACCGGCGAACACGGGCTTCTTGGCCGGGCGGCAGATGCCGTCGATGATGCCGGTGTTGGCAGCGCAGGTGTTGTCGGTGGGGACATACACTGCGTCGTTCTCGTCGGCAGCCTTCTGGCAGACAGAAGCCAGATCGTTGGAATCAGAGAAAGCGTACTGGGTGGCGGTAACGCCCTTGGCCTCAAGGTACTTCTGGACCTCGTCTACCTGATACTGGCTGTTTGCCTCGGCAGAGCAGTAGAGCAGGCCCACCTTGGTGGCCTCGGGCAGCCACTCGGTGATCATATCCGCCTGCTGATCCAGCGGAGCCAGATCAGAGGTACCGGAGACATTGCCGCCCACGGTGCCATCGAAATCGGTCAGGCCCAGAGCAACACCGTACTCGGTGACGGAGGTGCCCAGAATGGGGATGCTGTCGGTGGCAGCCTGTGCGGCCTGCAGGGCGGGGGTAGCGTTTGCCATGATCAGGTCAACGCCTGCGGAAACAAAGCCGTTGGCGATGGTGGCGCAGGTTGCGGAATCGTTCTGGGCGTTCTGGAAGTCAAAGGTGACATTCTCGCCGAACTGTGCGGTCAGGGCATCCTCAAAGCCCTGGGTGGCAGCGTCCAGAGCGGCGTGCTCCACCAGCTGGCAGATGCCAACGGTATACTTCTGGCCATCAGCCGCTGCGGAAGAAGCCGCAGCAGAGGAAGCAGTGGAAGAAGCAGCCGTGGAGCTGGAGGAACCGCCGCAGGCAGTCAGGGCAGCAGCTGCGCCGCAGACAGCAGCGGCAGACAGGAACGAACGACGAGAAATTTTACGCATGATATTACTCCCTCAATTCTACTTTCGCGGCAGCAGGACACCGCATGAAAGCCAGTATTCAAGCGGCCTGTCGCATCGCGCTGCCGCTTTACACTCGTGAAGTATATCACACTTTCCGCTCTAAAACAACCGGGAAACAGCCCGAATTATCAATCAAAGTAATTTTATCTATTACTTTTTTCGATGGCTCTGTGCCGCATCTGCATCCCTTCGAGCTTTTTCAGCTCACCGTCCAGCCAGAGCAGATTTTCTTCCAGCTGGGGGCGGTACTCTTTTGCAAAGTCGTACCGGTAATACAGCGCCTGCCACAGCTTTTCCTGCATCCGCCGGGCAAACACCGGCTCAAACAGAGCGTCCAGCCGCTCCACGGTATCCTCCAACTCCATGCACACCTGTGCCCAGCGCACATCGGTGGCCTCCCGGGCGGGCACATCGTACCGGGCCAGATAATCCCCCACCCTTGCCGCAATGACCTGCCCGCCGCACTGGGTGGGCTGCAAAAAGTAGGATACCTGCCCGTCCTTCGTGATCTCCTGCGCCAGCGGGTAAAGGGCGCAGACCAGCGGCTCGGCATCGTGGATGGCGCAGTGGTTCCCGGTGAGGAAGGGGCAGTTGCCGCGCTCCTCCTTCAGCGGGGCCAGCCGCAGCACCGGCAGGCGGCTGACCCGCCCGATGCTTCCCCGGCAGAACGCCCGGGCCACGGTGCGGGGCGGCAGGCGCAGGCGGGCCGCAATGCGCCACAGGTCAAAGCCCGACAGCACGATATCCTCCCGCCCCCGGCAGCAGCCGCCGCAGCCCGCGCAGGCAAACGAAAACGCCTCGTCCCGGGCAAGCAGGGGCGCGGTGCGGGTAAAATCGGTGCGGCCGCAGAGATCGACCTGTGAATCCTTGAGCATGATGGTTCTCCTGTTCTGTGAATGGTTTTGTTCCATTGTACCACAAAGCCGGGCACAGAAAAAGGGAGCGCATCCGCTCCCCTGTTCAGGACCCCCGGCTCACACGGCGGTAGACCGTTACGGCATCCTCGATGTGGTAGGGCGCGGTGCCGTGGTTTCCCCCTGCCCCGGCCGTGATCAGAATGTATTCCCTGCCCTTCACCTCGGCCAGACTGGCAAGGCAGAGCCCTGCTTCCCCGGTGTAACCAGTCTTACCGCCCAGGATCCGGCCACTGTGCAGCTCTGTGCCGTCCAGCTGGCTCAGCAGGGTGCTGTGCATCGTGAACCCCTGCGGGTGGCAGTTGGTGGCCGGAACGGTATACCGCTCCGTGGTAAACAGCTTGCGGAAGGTCTCGTTCTGCAGAGCTGCTTCTGTCAGCCGGGCCATATCCCGCACGGTGGAAACATGCTCCGGGTCGTGCAGACCGGTGGGGTTGCAGAAATGCGTGGCGGTCATCCCCAGCTCTGCCGCTTTCTGGTTCATCCGGGCCACAAAGGCTTCCTCGCTGCCGCTCACCTCCCGGGCCAGCGCTTCGCAGCACTCGGCCCCCGAGGGCAGCATGGCCCCGTACAGCAGATCCCGCACCGTGGCCGTTTCCCCGGGCTGAAACCCCGCCTGCGAGGCATTCTGGGCCTGCAGAGCCGGAAAGATCTCCTCGGGCAGGGTCACGGGCGTGTCGATGTCCGGGTTTGCTTCTATGGCCAGCAACGCCGTCATCATCTTGGTCATGGAAGCCGGATAGATCGTGCTGTCGGCATCCTTTTCGGCCAGCACCTCTCCGCTGTCGGCCCGCAGTAAAATGGCATGGGGACTGTTCAGCCCATCCAGCGTGATCCGCCGGGGCCACAGCAGCAGAAGCAGGGTCGCCAGCACCAGCAGCCAGAACAGCCGCCGGAAGGCTCTGCGCCGGTGCTTCCGGCGGTGCGGTGAAGTTTTCATTCTCGTTCTCATCCTTTTTTGCAAAATCAAAAGCGCTTTCATCCCCTAATACGGGACGAGAGCGCCTTTTTCTGCAAAAAGTGGGGCCGCCCCACAAAAATTTGTGCAGCGGCCCCAAGCCAGTTTAATATTTTACCTTTTTACGTCATCTACAAGAACGTGTTCAGTGCTGTGCCTTATGGAACATGCTCTTGCGCTTACGCTCCAGCAGATAACCGGCAGCCAGCAGGACACCGCCTGCACGCACCAGAACATCTGCCATCCAGTTGGTGGTACCGGTCTGGATCAGCTTGCCGCTCTCCGGGCGGGCATCCTGTACCGGCGGGTTCACTGGGGTCTCCGGGGCGGGCGTGGTCTTAGCAACTGCCTGCTCCACGGCGGAAGTGGTGGGCCGTGCATCCTGCACTGCCGGGGTAGTCGGCGTAGTGGGAGCCGGAGGAGTCGGATCGGAATCCTCAGGCGTTTCCGGTTCCGGGTTTGTGGGGATCACAGGGTCGGTCACTTCCCGCAGAGCGCCGTAAATGGTCACGGTGTACTGTGCGGAGTCGGTGCCATCGATGGTTTCGCCGGTGACCTTCACGTTGGAATCCGGGCCAAAGGCATCCAGCACGCCCGCTGCTGCGGTGGTGTTGGGATTGTTCTGGCTCTCATAGCCCCAGACGATGGTATAGGTCTTGCCCTCATACTCGTACTCGGTGCCATAGACCATATCATAAGCGCTGGGAGCACCCTCTGCCTGTTTTTCGTAGTTGCCCCAGATGAGCTTGGTGTTGCCCTCTGCATCGGTGGTCTTGGTGAAGTTCAGGCTCTTACCGTTCACCACCATATCCCGCAGAATAACGACCTGATCGCCATTCTCAGCGGTCTGGTAGGCAGTGTTGAAATTGTATCCGGCCTGCTTCAGCTCTTCCAGCACCTTGCCGATGATCTCCGGGTCATGGGAACCGTCCACATCCAGCATATAGTTCAGTACGGCGGCGGGCACCCACACGGAGAGATACTGCTTCCCGGTCTCCTTGTTCAGATCAGAGAGGTAGGTATAGGTCTGGCCTTTATAGGAAAGGGCATCGAAGTTTGCGCGGGCATCATCCTTGGTCAGCAGGAAATTGGTCAGCTTGTCGCCCTGCTCGTTCACCGGCCACAGGGTATTGTCGGCACTGTAATCATAGGTCAGCGTGCCACCGGTAACGATGAGTTTTTGGCCCACAGTTGGTATCTTTTTTATCGAGGGGTTAAGGGTAATCGTTGTTGCTTCCACATGGGAATTGTTTTTGATGCGGATGGTGCTGTTATCACCGTAAGCAAACAGTCCTGCCTTGTCGTATTTTCCCCTCACAAGAACAGTACCATTATCCACGACCAGTTTAGCATTCTTGCCCAGACCAACTGCCGTATAGGAATTCTCCATATCGGAAATTAGCTGTCCATTGTCATCAACCAGAATTTCATGTCCCCGGGCAGAGGTTGCCTGAATCCCCCAGTTACCCCGCGTACCGCCTGTTAGATGATATCGGCTGTTTCCGGTCACACGCAGTTTCAGGCCCTTACCATCACTGCCGCCCAGAGCATACATTGCCTGATGGGTGTTCTTGGAGGTCACAACGCTGTTGTTTGCGATTTCAACCTTCTGGAAACCGGCGTAAATTCCACGGTTTGCATCGATATCCACCGTGCTGTCGTTCACCGTCAGATTGCCGGTCCCGCCACGCTCATTATAAATGCCCCAGGTTCCCGCATCCGGGTTTTCAGAAGTAACTTTGATTTCGGCCTCTGTGCCATTTTTAAAGGTGATATTACTGTCACCGTGGGCGGCAATGCCATAGCCTGCGGCATTCGGGGTTTCCGGGGTAATATTGATATCGACTTCTGCATTGTCGAACGTGATGTCCCCGGCAGATTTGAGTACATTTCCCTCTTTATCTTTTCCGGCACCTTCATAGTCAATGCCGAAGCTGCTGCCAGCAATATTCAGCGCGCTATCCTCCACAGTCAAGCTTGCATCCGAACCTTGGTGGCCGTAAATACCGGTTGTAGCATCACTGATCTCCAGCGTACTGCCATCCTCGACTGTGATATCATCCCAGCTGGCAATGCCAATACCGGTATGTGACGCTTGCTTTGCATTGTCTTCCACACCGTCTATCGTTAAGGAAGAGCCGCCGGAGATGGTCAAATCACCATGCTGGGTCACACCACGGCCAGCCTGCGTAGAACCAGAGGTTTTTGTCTCCTCAATGGTCACGTTCGCCCCGTCTGTGATTTCCACGTCCGAGCCATCTGCCATTACCAGACCGCCTGTGGTATCACTGATGGTCAGCGAACCGCCCGCAGAGCTTTCCGTTTCTTCTGTGTCTGTTTCCGCAGTTTCGGTCTTTTCTACACCGCCGCTGATGGTCAGCTTGGTATTTGCACCCTCACTGGCATCCGAGCTGTCACTTGCGCCTTCGCCGCCCACACGGATGCCCTCAATATTGACGTTATCCTTAGAGATATCGTGTCCTCCGCCTTCGGTCACTTTGTCGATTGCTTCAGAACCATCAATAGTATTATCCCCTTTAAGGGTGATATCCACGTCGGAATTATCCCGTGCGTTGATGCCCGCTGTGGCATTTTCCGTCAGATTGATTTTGGTATTATCCAGCGTCAGGTCAACGTTGGTTTCCTTGTTATCATCATCATCTTTCAGATTCACACCGATATCAATGCCGTTGCCGCCGGTGGTCAGGTTGGAATCCTTGACTGTCAGGTCAACATCTGCACCCTCGCCCACCTTGATGATGGTTTTATCTTCTTTGGCATCTACGGGCACTTCTGTCTGGGTGCTGGTATCTACATTCACGCCCTCAACCACGATGGTTGCATCCTTCACATCCTCTTTGACGGTGATGGTGTTTCCAGTTGTGGTCTCAGCCGTGGGGCTGTTCTCTGCGTTGTTGCCAGAAGAATCTGTGGTAGTATCCGTCGGTGTGGTTTCCTCTGTACCATTGTCGGAGTTATCAGTGGATGGCAGAACATCTTCCGTTGGCGCGTTGCCGCCCTTGACGTTGATCACACCATGATCCGCTTCATCCTCGTTGACGTAGGTGCGGTGCTCCTCACTGCCGTCCTCACCCTGATAACTATACGCGCCGCGAGTGTCATCCTTGTCAACAGTTACACTGCCATCGCCCAGATAATACGTCACCGCAGAAGCACTGGGGCCAACCGTGCTCACTGCAACCGCAGTGGCCAGCGACATTGCTGCCAACTTGAATTTCTTGTTTGTCATTTTTCTTCTGCTCCTTTCCAGTTCATGCTCCCATGATCGAAAAGTGGTGGTCAAACAGCAGGCCGATCCTTTGTCAACTGTTTTTGCATGGGAACGCGTTTCTCCCAAAAGCGTTTCCATCCCTATGATAGCACACCGTACGAAAAAATCAAGCAAAAATAGAAACTTTTGGCAATTTCTTTGCCGGTGAAAGA
>OLNK01001091.1_pt1 | contig 23163 bp, 21 predicted proteins | sample 1672791 | NCBI WGS metagenome assembly OLNK01 (sample SAMEA3136724, study PRJEB25190) | human gut metagenome | biome: human gut; feature: human-associated habitat; material: faeces | place: Austria | collected 2013 | reverse complement strand
ATTCCGACTCGCCACGGCTTTTGCTTTTATACACATGCCTGTGGAAAGTTGTGCCGTGCCTGGCACAGATCAGCTTGCCGCTGTAGGCGTAGCGGTTCTGGGATGCCTGCGCGTGCGCCTTCATGGTCTTGCCGCGCGAGGCGAGCAGACGGTTAGCCTGCTCCCACAGCGCTTCGGGCACGATGGCAGGCACACGGTCGTCCTTATGCACGAGCCATTTGTCTGCACTCAGGCGGTAGCTGCGTTTGTCGCGGTAGTCGCGTGAGGCGTACCGCCGACCGGCATAGCAGCCCTTGTATTTCGGGTTGCGGATCATGCCGTACAGCGTGGAGTAGGTGAGCGGCTTGCCCTGCCGTCCGCGTACACCGCGGCTTTCCAGATCGTTGGCAATGGCGCGGAGACCGAGGTCTCCGGCAGCGTAGCGCTCGAACACCTCACGGACGACGGCGGCTTCCGGCTCGACAATCTCCAATCGCCCGTCAACCTTGTTGTACCCGAACAGATTGTTCTGACCGAGTAGCACGCTGTTCTCCTGTGCACGCTTAAAGCCAAAGCGCGTGCGCTCGGACAGCTTGCGCACCTCATCCTGTGCGATGGAGGACATGATGGTGAGCCGCAGTTCGGCATCCTTGTCAAAGGTGTTGATGTTGTCGTTTTGAAAGTACACACCGACACCGCAGCGCAGCAGCTCGCGCGTGTAGCGCAGGCTGTCGAGTGTATTTCTGGCGAAACGGCTGATCTCCTTGGTGACGATGAGGTCAAAGCGGCCGCATTTCGCGTCCTCGATCATCTGGAGAAACTGCTCGCGTCCTTCGACCGACGTGCCGCTGATACCCTCATCGACGTAGCCGCCGGCGAACGTCCAGTGCGGATTTGCGGCGATGTAGTCCTCAAAATAGCGTTTCTGGTTGCCGAGACTGTTGATCTGCTCGTCTTTGTCGGTCGAAACACGGGCGTAGTAGGCCACAGCAAGCTCGGTGTCGAAGATGCTGCGGCCCTGCGTCTGCATTTCGTCCAGTCTGCGGACGTCCATTGGGCGGCCTCCTTACGGCGTGCGGTGCAGCCGGGTCAGCTTGTCCGTCTGCACATGGCGGACAAAGTCGTGCTCGTCGCGGGTGATGCAGCCGCTTTTCAGCATCTCGTCGTTGAGCGCAAGGATCTGGTAGATCTGTGCACACAGGAAGTTGTTGGTCATGGAAATTCCTCCTTCTGGTAGTTAGGATTGCCGTGATGCGGGCGGTTTAACCATTCATACATATAAATATTATATCAAAGGTGCGCACGCGCTCGTTTGAGGTGTGCTGTGCGGATTGTGCGGCAAAGACCGAACAGTATATCAAGCTGGATAAGCGATTCAAGACCGCACTGTATCTTCTGGTCTTTCTGGGCGGCATCGGATTTGTTATCAGTGCATTTTTCGGCGGTGACAGTTCGCTGCGCATGATCGGTGCGTATGCCGGTCAGCTTGTTGCGGGACTGGCGTTTATCGCATTTCCGTATCCGGTCACCTCGTTTGAGAGCTTTCACGCGATGAGCATCCGCGGCGTAACGCGGCTGACGCGCATGATCGGTCTTGTGCTGAGCGTGTCGGCAGTCGTGCTGATAGTGCTCACGCTGCAATAGAGAAAATTGTGCGATTGGTCTGACGAAAGTCAGGTCTTTCCATAACCCCAAAGGGCGCTCGAAAGAGCGCTCTTTGGGGTTCTTTGCAGGATTGTCTGATGTGATGGAAAGCAAAAGGACAGAAGGGTCCAAGTACCTTCTGTCCTTTTGCGGAGAAAATTATATTTGTATTCTGTTTGGAGACTTGAATATAAATAATAGAGAATAAATTGAATGTGAAATAAGAATGCAGTATATCACACGCGGCAGACACCGTACCGGCTCATAACCTCGACCGGAGAATCAGTCGGAACGGGATACGATACGCAGCGTGCTGCGGGTACCAACGATTTCGGTCTCAACATGAGATGCAGTATTGGGATGATGGCAACCGCCTCGACGTTCGGGTCAGCGCACAGCTTCTTCGGGTCCTGATATACTGCTGTGCTCTTGGGGTGTGAATATGGAATTAATCTGCGATTCGGGAAAATTAACCGAGAAACGGACGGGTGGTTTCCGCGCCCATGCGGATCACATCCTCAGCAGGCATTCTCCAGTATTCCGGGCGGAACAGCTCGAGGCACGCAGGGCCGTCGTAGCCGACTGCTTGTACCGCAGCAGCAACCTCCTGCACCGGAATGGCACCCAGGCCGGGCATCAGACGGTGACAGTGGTCGAGGATGCCGAGCGGCAGGTCCTCGCAGTCGTTGATGTGGAACACGAACAGCTTCTCCTTGGGAATTTTGCGGATGAAATCAACGTCCGCGCACTTGTCGTGCAGGTAAACATTGATGCAGTCCACGGTCAGACCAACGCTGTCGCGGTTTACGGCGTTTACGATCTCGAGCGCCTGACGCACGCTGTTGACGCACCACTTCTTGTCGCCGATCGGCTCGAAGGACAGCTTGACACCATACGGATCGGCAATGTCGGCGAGTTCGTTCAGCACCTTCACTGAGTCATCGAAAATCTCTTTCTCGTTCCTGGTGCAGATCTCATTGGTGACAGTCGGCACCACGATGATATACGGATTGCCGATCTGCTGTGCCACCTTGCAGCCGAAGGTGAACAGCTCTACGAGCTTTGCCCACTCCTCCGGCGTGCAGAAGTTGATGTTTTCAATGGAGTTGAATGCAAACGGCTTGATATGGCTCTTTGCAAAAAAAGCCTTGAGATCGTCCACGGTGTGGGTCTTGAGATACTCCTGCAGCATATCAAGACGCAGCTCGATATAGTCATAGCCGTACTTTTCACACAGCAGCAGGTCGTTTTCAACCGTGGAATTTTCCTTGCAGGTTGCTTCGTTATATCCGAGTTTCAGCATAAGACAGTCTCCTTTACATTTCACCGCGCGCTTCACGCTCGGTGAGTTCCTTCATAATAGTGGGGTAAATCTTATCCAGCTTGTAGAACAGCAGGACGATAATTGCAACGATCCAAACGAGGATCGGACCGATCCTAAAGATAGAGGAAATCATTTGCTGGGCAGAAGTCGGCTGCATGGCACCGCCGGTAACCGAGCTGAGGAAGCCTGCGCCCTCGAGCATAGCGGTCATAACCGCACTGGTGATGCCGGTGCCGATCTTAAAGCCGAGCGAGCCGCCGCCGAAGATCAGGCTTTCCTGACGCAGATGGCTCTTCCACTGACCGTACTCTACAACATCGCCCATCATGCCGAATACCAGAGAGGTCAGCGGAGCCTGACCGAGCGAGCGGATGATGGTCATTACCAGAATCCACCGGAAGCTCATCGGGTTTACCATAATGAGGGCATGGGCGATAACAACTACGATACAGCCGGCGAGCGACAGGTTGCGCTTGTTGAATTTCTGCAGCAGCATCGGACACAGCAGCGCGCCAACGATCAGTGCGACGATCTCGGAGGTGTAAATGACGCTGTAATACCATTCATCGTTGCCGAGAACATATTTGCAGTAGTACGGCAGGTCGGTGCCGATGATGGTGGTATGAACGCAGGTGACAGTCCACAGAATGAGCGTTGCCCAGAAATACGGGTTGCCAAGCAACGCTTTAATCGCGCGGGAAACGGGAACCTTGGGCTGCTCCTGCTGCGCGGCCTCGAAATTGACGGTTTCCTTGCAGCGAACAAAGCAGATGACGAGCAGAACAAGTGCGATGGCGCACCAGATGCTCATGGTCTTGATCCAGGCGGCCTGATCGTTGCCGAACAGCTTGACAACCGGCATGGTGAAGGTTACGGCAATGATCTTGCCGATCGGAGACAGTGCCATACGCACAACGGACAGCAGGTCGCGCTCGTGTGAGGAGCGGGTCATCATGGTGGACAGGGTGCCGTAGGGCACGTTGATTGCGGTGTAGCATACAGTGGTGCACAGGTTATAAGTAACAAAAATGTACCAGAACTGAACGGTTGTGCTGCTGTGCGGCACACAGAACATCGCAACCGCGCACAGAACATACGGTACGCTCATCCATAAAATCCACGGACGGGCCTTACCCCATTTTGATTTGGTCTTGCTCACGATGATGCCCATGATAACGTCGGATGAGCCGTCAAAAATACGCGAGATCAGCATGACCAGACCGACGGTAACGACCGGAATACCGCAGTAATCCGTATAGAACAGGGTGAGCAGCGCGGTGATCATGCCGAACACAACGTTGCAGGCAGTGTCACCTAAACCATAGGCAATGCGGGTTCCCCAGCCAAGGGAGGCAGTGTTGTTCTTTTCACTCATAAGGAGCAACCCCTCTTTCTCTTCTCAAACGGAAGCCGCCGCCGGGTGCGGCGGCTTGCCTTAACTCTTTCTCTTCTCTTTGCTTGTGGTAATGCGGGGGGATAAATTACTCGATTTCGCTCAGCTTGACCGGACGGCCTTCCTTCATGGACAGGTTTGCCGCCATGGCGATCTTAACCGGCTGCAGACCGTCAAAACCGGTTACCAGCGTGTCGGTGTCGTTCAGAACGGCATCGGTGAACGCCTTTGCCTCTGCGATGAATGCGTTGTTGTAGCGCTCGAGGAAGAACCAGGTCGGCTTTGCAACCTCGACGCCTGCGGCAGAGGAGATCATGGCGGTGTTGTTCAGATCGTTTGCAACCTGCACGCAGCCCTGGTCGCAGTGAACCTCGGTGCGCTGGTCGTAGCCGTAGTGAGCGGCACGGGAGTTGTCGATCACGCCGAGTGCGCCGTTCTCGAACTTCATCATTACAATGGCGGTGTCCACATCGCCGTACTCCTCGTAGCCGGCGCCGGAGAGCGCTGCACCGTAAGCCGTTACCTCGGTAACCTCGCTGCCTGCCAGATAGCGGACCATGTCGAAATCGTGAATGGTCATGTCCATGAAGATACCGCCGGAAACCTTGATATAGCTCATCGGCTGGTGATCGGGATCGCGGGAGGTGACCTTGATGAGATTGGGCTTGCCCAGCTTGCCGGAAGCGACCGTATCGCGGACGGCCTTGTGGTTGTGGTCAAAGCGGCGAACGAAGCCGACCTGCAGCTTAACGCCTGCCTTCTTTACCGCAGCGAGGGCTTCCTCGATCTTTGCCAGCTTGGTGTCGATCGGCTTCTCACAGAAGATGTGCTTGCCGGTCTGTGCAGCGCGCATGATGAAGTCTGCATGCGTTGCAGTGGAGGAGCAGATGAACACGGCCTCGATGGTCGGATCGCCAAAGATCATCTCGGGATCATCGTAACACTTCTCAATACCCATGTCCGCTGCCCATGCGCGGGTTGCATCGTTCATGAACGGATCAGCCACTGCGTAGAGGTCTGCGTTCGGCACGGCATGTGCCAGATTTTCGCCGTGCAGCTTGCCGATTCTGCCTGCACCCAGCAGACCGATTCTTACCTTGTTTGCCATTTTTCTTGCACTCCTTTTTTACTCTGAAACCTGAATTGACGCGCTTGCTCAAAAAGCAGTATGTTAGAAGTTTTTTTCTGTGTTTTTATGATATAATAATTGCACACAGAGAAGAACGATGTAAAAATATCGAATAAAACAACGATATAAACTGCTGTTTTTGAATCGTTTGCGCTTTTCTTGTGATTATTATACAAACAAAGTCGGTGAGAGCGTTATCGCGTTCTTGTGGAAAAAACAGCAGGATTTTCCGAGGGGAAGAAAGAAAATTGAGGGAAGGCTTTCGTAATCTTGTGATTCTTAGGAGGGAGCATACATGGAAAACAAGCCGCGTAAACTGAGCGGAACATTCTTCAACTGCATTTCGATCGACCGCAATTACAACAACCAGCAGTCTATACTTCCGCATATGCACGACAACCGTCTGGAGCTGTTCTATGTGTGCAGCGGACAAGGACAGTACATGGTGGATAACCGATATTACCCGATTGGAGAGGGCGACATTGTTATCTGCAATCAGGGTGTGTTGCACGGCGAGGAACCCGATCAGGTGCGGCAGATCCGGTCGTACAGCGTCGCAATTACCGATGTCAATGCAGAAGGTCTGCCGCCTAACTGCCTGATTGCGGAAGGGGGGTGTCCGGTCGTCTCGTGCGGACAGCTTGCCAGGCAGGTAGGCGAGACCATGCACCTGCTGTATCTGCTCAGCGCCGATGCGGGAAACCTGCATGCCGTGTGCTGCAGTCTGGCAGAGGCAATGCTGAATCTGACCGATTCCCTGCTCCGCAGTCGTATCCACCAGCAGGAGCAGCAGCGTGAAATGCCGTCTGTGCTGGCGCACCGCGTGCGGCGCTATCTGGATGCACACCACTGTGAGCCGATCACGCTGCGTATGGTGGCGGAGCGACTGCGCGTGAGCGAGTATTATCTGGCGCATGTGTTTAAGCAGGAGTTCGGCGTGCCGCCTATGCAGTATGTGATGAAGCGCCGGATTGGTGAGGCGCAGGGTTTTCTGATGAATACCGGCATCCCGATCGCCGAGATTGCGGATACACTCGGCTTCAGCAGTATCTGTCACTTCAACGCCATGTTTAAGAAGTACACCGGCACACCGCCCGGCAAGTTCCGGCAGTCATTCAAGCAGAGCATCACGCACAGCGAAAAAGGAAAGAGTGAAGAAAAGGAATCGTAAAACGGAAAACACCGTGCAGAGCAGTAACGCTTTGCATGGTGTTTTTTCTATCTTTTCCTCACTGCAGGGGCTGGGCGAGATGACTGTGCCGACGCTTTCCGGCTTTGCGGAAATGCTCATGCGCATGGGCGCGGCGCTCGTGCTGCCGACCTTTATCGGGCAGAGCGGCGTATTCTTTGCGGAAGGCGCAGCATGGGTGTGTGCGGCAGCACTCAATCTGGTATGGTATTATATGCGGATTGGAAAAATCAAGCGGGAGATGATGCAATAGCCTCTCGATCGGAACCACGCTTTCGATCGAAATTCGATGAAAGGCTGTGCCCTGCGGTCGCAATGCGCTATTCCATATGCGCCGCGCCGCGAGGCATTTTCCGACAGACAAAAAAGACAGCGAGAGCTGTCTTTTTTATTTGCAGAGTTGTTGATCTGTTTGGTCCGTTCATTTCTTTGGCGGAACGGCATAGGAAAAACAACAAAAGGATGCCCTGCGCACGCATTGCGATACGCAGGGCATGAAAAAATGGAAATAGGTTTAGGCGGAAATCCATTAGTAGATGGACGGCTTTTCCATCAGCTCGATCGCTTCCGGCTTGCCGGTCTGGCGGGAGAGAATGAGTGCATCGCCGGTGACACAGGCAACGTAGCCATCCCATGCGGACGGACCGTCCGGTGTGCCGTTCAGCAGCGCCTTGGCCCATGCATCGAACTCGATGTCGTACGCTTCGATAAAACGCTGCGACCAGTCGGTCATGATCGGGAAGCTGCAGGCTGCACCCGCGCGCTTGACCACAGCCGACGGATCGGGCAGGCTGACCGTACCATCCTCACCGACTACCTGACACTGAATGTCATAGGCATATGCGCCGTCGGTCTGCACCTCGACATCGATGCGCTGTCCCGAGCGGGTGGTCAGCATCATGATCTGCGGGTTGAGCCAGTCACCCTGTGTGTTTTTGCTTTGACGGACTGCCAGCACCTGTGCCGTAGCGTATTCATCGTCCAGCAGCCAGCGGGAAATATCAATTTCGTGAATCGCAACACGCGTTACTGCGTAGTCGGTCGCAAAGCCGGGTGCCTGCGACATATTGCGATGGCACGAGTGGATCATCAGCGGCGCACCGATCTCACCGGACTCGATCGCCTGCTTCATGGCAGCATAGCCGCGGTCATAACGGCGCATGAAGCCGACCTGCACCAACCGTCTGCCGCCTGCAACCTCTGCGGATGATCTCCTCGCATTCCTGTGCGGTCTGTGCCAGCGGCTTTTCACAGAATACGAATTTGCCCGCCTTGATGCATTCAAGCACATAGCCCGCATGGGACGGGTCTGCGGATGTGACGAGCACAGCCTCTACTTCGGGGCGTGCGATCAGCTCTTCGCCGGTCGCGCAGCAGGTGATGCCGTACTGTTCTGCAACCGCCTGTGCCGACGGCTGATAATAATCCGCAACGGCAACCACGCGCGTTTCGGGGATCGTGTTCATCAGGCGTGCGATATGCTGTCTGCCGATCGCACCGCAGCCGATGACACCGACTTTAATTTCCTTGCTCATGTCAGAGTCCTCCTTCCGGTATCTTGGGAAACAAAATGAATGATGGTACCGGGCGGACAGATGCGTTCTCTGCCCGCCCCCGTTCTGAAAAGGTGATTATTCGTTCACTAGCATTTCGCCGGTCTCAAAGGATTCCTTGCAGCGGTATGCCGCCTGAGAAACCTTGGTGCCGTCGTAAACGGTGACACCGGGCTTGCGGCCCTCGTTGATGCAGGATACGAACTCCTGGATCTCGTTGATATAGGCCTGATGCCAGCGGCTGAGGAAGTCCGGATAGTACTCCTCGCGTGCGCCGGAGCCGTCTACGATCTGGAGCAGGTTCTTTGCGCCGACATTTGCAATACGCAGCGTGCCGTGCGTGCCAATGATCTCGGTTTCTACGTTGCAGCCTGCGCCGTGGGTGCGGTTGGTAAACATGAAGCCCATTGCGCCGTTGTCCAGCTGTACGGTCGCACAGCAGTTGTCTGCGTCGTTCAGCTCGCGGTACAGGTCAAACTCGAATACGCCGCCGATCGCCCAGACGCGCTTGACCTCTGCGCCGGTGAACCAGCGGATCAGGTCGAGGTCATGCACGCACATATCCAGATACTGTCCGCCGGAGTGCGGTGCAAACTTGAGCGTACCCTCGATGGTGGTGCGGGGGTCCTGCGTGTAGGAGCGGACGAGAACGACCTTGCCGATGTCGCCTGCGTCGATGCGGCGCTTGGCCTCTGCGTAGGAATCGTCAAAGCGGCGCATGAAGCCGAGCATGAATACCTTGTCCGGATGTGCTTCCACAGCCTTTTCTGCCAGCTTGCACTTTTCAACCGTCGTGTCGAGCGGCTTGTCGCAGAAGCAGTGCTTGCCTGCATCCAGTGCGAGCTTGATGTGCTCGGCATGGAACATGGAGGGCGAAACGACAACGATCGCATCCAGCTCCGGGTTTTTGACCATCTCAGCTACGTCCGTGTAGGTGTAGGGAACGTTCAGCTCCTCGGCTACCTGTGCTACGCGCGCTGCGTCCGTGTCGCAGATTGCGGTCAGCTCTGCGCCGGTGACATAGTTTGCGATATTCTTTGCGTGCTCATAGCCCAGACGACCCAGACCGACCGAACCGATTTTTAAAGTTTTTGCCATGGTAACAGCATCCTTTCTTTGTTTACAGAGATTTCAGTATGTTTTTTGTTGGTATTTTAGGTTGCCGCCTGTGCACCGCTGAGGGAAACAGGCAGTGGTGCGGGCGGCTCTGTCTCATCAGCCGGCAAGGCCGAGGGGAGAGAACAGCAGGTAAACGCAGCACATCAGGCACAGTGCACCGATGGCAGCAATCTTGCGGTATTTCCACGGTGTCAGATCGACAGCGCCGACATCCTGCATGACGTACGGCGTTGCACGCGGGCTGATCCTGCCGATCAGCAGCATGACCGCAACATTCAGTACGAACAGTACCGCAAGAACGTACAGATAGTGCACATTCTGGAGTGCAGGGATGAATTTGGAAATGGAGTACAGAACAACGTGCATCACGATCGATACCTTGGCGGCACGAGCGGGAACATTTCGGGTGAACATACCGACGATGACCGCCGCCAGAATCGGCACGTTGAAGAAGCCGAAGCAGGACTGGAGGAAGTCATACAGACCGGAGGGGGCAAAGCTGACGACCGGCGCCACGCAGATCGAAACGATGGCAAGCACGGTGCCGAAGATCTTGCCGATGCGGACCAGCTGTGCGTCCGTTGCCTGCGGATTGAACAGCGGGCGGTGAATATCCAGTGTGTACAGCGTGACCGAAGAGTTGAGCGCCGAGTTAAAGGACGACAGGATCGCGCCGAACAGCACGGCTGCGAAGAAGCCGAGCAGCGGCTTGGGCAGGACGTTCAGGATGAGCGTCGGATAGGCAAGGTCGCTGGTCTTTGCCAGATTTGCGATGTGCTCCGCGGAGAAGAAGCCCTCAGCGGGATCCATCGACATACGGTAGCAGATCAGGCCGCAGATGGTGATGAAGAACGGGCCGCAGCACTTGAGGAAGCCTGCAAAGATTGCACCGCGCTGTGCTTCGCACAGGTTCTTTGCACCCAGCGTTCGTTGAATGATCGCCTGATTGGTGCACCAGTAGAACATATTGTTGACGACCATGCCGGTAAAGAGCACCGGCCATGGAATCATCGGCGCCATTGCGTGGGCCGGATTGATGGCGTTGAACTTTTCTGCCGGTACGACCGAGATCAGATCGCGCAGACCGGCGAGGAAGTTGTCATTGCCGAGCAGCAGCAGACCGAAGATCGGGATCATAAAGCCGCCGATGATCAGTCCGATGCCGTTGATGGTATCCGATACCGCAACCGCCTTCAGGCCGCCGAAGATGGCGTAGCAGGCGCCGACGATACCGATGGCAACAGCTGTGATGATAACACCCTGCATCTGCGATACACCCATGCGCTTATCAACTTCGAAGATCTGGTTGAACACCAGTGCGCCCGAATACAGAACGGTCGGCAGGTAGGTGAGCAAGTAGCCGAGCAGGAACATGATGGAAACGATACGCTTGGTTGTGCTGTCGTAGCGGTTTTCGAGGAATTCCGGTACGGTAGTCAGTCCCATCTTGAGATAGCGCGGCAGAAATACCAGCGCCAGAATGACAAGTGCTGCTGCTGAGGTGACTTCCCAGGCGATCGGTCCCATGTTGGTCGAAAAGCTCTGGCCGGTCTGACCGATCAGCTGCTCGGTGGACAGGTTGGTCAGCATCAGGGAGCCGGCGATTACCGGTCCTGTCAGGCTGCGGCCCGCAAGAAAATAACCGTCCTGTGTACTCAGGTCATCGTCGCGCGTGCGCCACCATGCAATGACAGCGACGAGCGCAGTGAACGCAATGAAGGTTACAGCAGTAAAAAGCATATGTTGATTTCTCCTTCTTTCTCTATAATTTTACTCTTTATCATATTGTGCTTGCTCTTTTCGCCGCCTCGCAGTCTTTTTCAGGAAAATTTTACAGGCGCTTACGACTGCGTATTTGTTGTGGGATCCTCCTTTCCGCTCTGGCGGCAGACAGCTTTTTAATATTATAAAAAACGAAATAGTGGGGATTTGCGATATGATTTTTCTGCTTACAAACACATTTTATCATATTATTTTCTGATGTCAAGTGAAGCGATTTTTGTGAAAAACAGCGGGTTTTGATACAAAACGGATGCGGTTAATGGTGCGGTTTTGAAAAAGAACGGTAAAAATCATACTTTTATGCAGGTAAACAATTTTTAATATTAAAAATATTTGGTTAATCCGTATATTTTCCTAATGATTTAATATAAAATTTGCCGATACATAATATGACAAATGCGCGCTGGCACTCGGTATCTGTGCAGAAATGCAGCCGCAGTACCGATAAACAGCGCGCGGGAACCGCGGATCCGTATCCCCAGCGGTGGGGCTGATTTACGGTTTTGCTGCCCCTTGACATCAGCGGCGCAGTACTTTAATATGAAAGTGAACTGATAACGGTTTTATTTTTTTAAACAAATGGGGAATGCGTCATGGCAAAAGTTACATTGAAACAGATCGCGGAGCGGGCAGGTGTTTCCATCAATACCGTATCGCTGGCCCTGCGGGATATGCCAAACGTCAATCCTGATACGCGCGCCCGGATTTGCGGCATTGCGGCAGAGCTGGGGTATTATGCACATAAAAGCCATCGCACACCGTCCAAAAAGCTGGGGCTGATCTCGACCGGCGCACATCTGAAGGATTCCTACTTCTATGTGGCGTTCCAGAAGCTGTTTCTGGGGATGGCATATGAGCACGGCTATCAAATGATGGTTTTCGATCACGAATACTGGGATCGCGATCCGCAGGCGCTGCGTCGGTGGCTGACGGAAAGCGAGATCAGCGGTGTTTTGATCCTCGGGGACATGGAAGAAACGCTGGCGGCTAATATCGTATCGTGCGGACTGCCGGTCGTGGCGGTGGGAACACGCTATCATGCCCTGCGTGTGTGCACCTATATTGAGGACAATACAGAGGCGGCATATCAGGCAGTGCAGCATTTGTATACCCATGGCTGCCGCAAAATGGGTTTTATCGGTGATCCGATGTATTCCACGGCATTCGGGGAACGGTATGACGGCTTCCGCAGCGCCTTACGGCGGTTCGGTCTGCCGTGCGATCCGCAGCACCTGCTGCTGACGCCCAGTGCGGATGATGCGGATATTCCGCAGACGATTGGCCGTGCACTGGATCAGGTGGACGAGCTGCCGGATGCGTTCTTCTGCGCGAACGACTATCTGGGTGTCGGCGCGGCAAAGGCGCTGTTCTTGCGCGGGGTTTCGGTGCCCGGCGAGGTTTCGCTGGTCGGCGTGGATAATAATCCCCTCGGAAAAATGGCGCTGCCGTCCCTGACTTCGATTGATGTGCACTGCCGTCAGCAGGCAGAGCTGAGCATTCGCAAGCTGATTACGTTTGTCTGCGGGGAGGAATACGATCCGCTGCGCTTTCTGGTTCCCACCGAGCTGGTGCAGGGGGATTCGGTGAAGCAGGCGTAAAATAGAGGATTGCGCTTCAGCGCTGTTTTCTTCGGAGAACAGCGCTTTTTTTCATGGGGAAATGGGGCGTTTCAATCCAGATGCCACCGCACAAGATACGTCACCTCATACCCGCCCTGATGACCGGAGCGCGGACGCGGAAAGGTCAGTTTCAGCGGTGCATCCGAGGATTGTGCGGCGGGAAGCACCGAATCCGTGCAGGACTCTCGACCGGCGGTGAGAAAAACATCCAGAGTGATACAGGTCTTGCTCTCGTCTGCGTCCACAACGATGCGGTTCACCAGTGCCTTGGACATTTCACGCGAAAAGCCGCAGTTCGCCTGCCACTGTTTCTCGATCGTGCGGCGCAGATTTTCCACACGCCGGACGCGTTCCGCAAGGGTCTGCTCTGCGTTCTGCAAGGATCGGCAACTGCGTACAGATCAGCGTTCGGTACGGCATGTGCCAGATTTTCACCATGCAGTTTGCCGATTCTGCCTGCACCCAGCAGACCGATTTTTTTTCTGCACTCCTTTTTACTCACAGGTAGTGATTTACCGCGCGGCCTCAAAAAGCAGGATTTTAGAAGTTTTCTTCTGTGCAATTATGGTATAATGAATGCACAGACAGAACGACAGTGTTATTTGGCATAAACAAATCTGCTCTGTAAACTGCTTTTTTGAAGTGCTTTACGCTTTTTCTTGTAATTATTATACGAAAAAATGCAAAACTGCGTTGGCGGGTTCTTGTGGAAAAACAGCACAGATTCCGACCTGTACCGCAGAAAATCACGGAAGGATTTTCGTAATCTTGCGATTATTGGGAGGAAACAGCTATGGAGAACAAGTCAAAAAAGCGAAGCGGGAGCTTTGTCAACTGTGTTGCGATCGACCGCAATGACAACAACCGACAGTCCATCCTGCCCCACATACACGAAAACCGTCTGGAGCTGTTTTATGTGTGCAGCGGAAACGGACAGTATATGGTGGACAACCGATATTATCCGATCGGGAAGGGCGATATCGTCATCTGCAATCAGGGCGTGCTGCACGGCGAGGAGCCGGAACAGGTGCGGCAGATCCGTTCGTACAGCGTGGCGCTGACCGGCGTGCAGGTCGAGGGGCTGCCGCCCAATTGTCTGATCGCTGCGGGGGAGTATCCGGTGGTGTCCTGCGGACAGCTTGCTGCGCAGGTGGGAGAAACCATGCGGCTGCTGTATCTGCTCAGTGCGGATACGGACAATCTGGGTGCGGTATGCAGCAGTCTGGCAGAGGCGATGCTCAATCTGACCGATGCGCTGCTGTGCAGCCGCGTGCAGCAGCGTGAAAACGACGGCAGTCAGATCCCGTCTGTGCTGGCGCATCGCGTGCGGCGTTTTCTGGATTCCCATCATCGGGAGCCGATCACTTTGCGTATGGTGGCCGAGCAGCTGCGCGTGAGCGAGTATTATCTGGCGCATGTGTTCAAGCAGGAGTTCGGCGTGCCGCCCATGCAGTATGTGATGAAGCGCCGGATCGGAGAAGCGCAGGGCATTCTAATGCACACGGAAACGCCCATTGCGGAGATCGCGGATACGCTCGGATTCAGCAGTATCTGTCATTTTAATGCGATGTTCAAAAAATATACCGGCACACCGCCCGGAAGATTCCGTCAGTCGTTCCGGCAGAGCATGACCCATACGGAGGAAAACAAGAATCCGTAAAATAGCAAGAAACCATAAAAACACCGTTGCTGCAAAAGAAAACCGCAGGATATGGTGTTGGGCAAAAGCAATCTCGTGCTATCGCAAAGCCGGATTGCGTGCTATACTTAAAGTAAAAGAAAAGACAGTACCGCATAATGAAAGCTGTGGCTTTGTTCCATTATGCGGTTATTATCTGAGGAAAAAGAGAGGAGCGCAACCAAACATGTCCAAGCCGAGCTTGAATGTGCAGTGTTTTGTAGAAAAGGAAGTAAAGACGATTTTCCGTGATTCCGGCGAGAATCATCCCAAGCTGCTTTATGTCAGCGAGATCCGGCCGGATGCGAGCACGCACCCGCGTGTGATGCACGCACACGAGGATTTTGTCGAGCTGATTCTGATCTGCAGCGGATCGAGCGAGTATCTGATCCACGATAAAAAGGTGGTCATTCAGGCCGGGGATCTGCTGGTGTACAATGCAGGCGTGGTGCATGATGAGATCTCCGGGCCGGATATGGAGGTCGGCAGCTACTGCGTGGCAGTGGGCGGACTGCATATGCCCGGTCTGCGGGAAAACGCGCTGATTCCGGATGATGCGGGCTATGTATTCCCGACCGGAAAGTATTTCAACGATCTCAAGGCACTGTTTGAGATGATGTTCCGCAATCTGGCAGCGGGCGAGCCGCAGGCGGAGCTGTTTTGCAGCACGCTGATGCACGCACTGCTGGTGGCTGTCCTCACCGTGACGGACAGCGTGAACATCCCCAAGGAAAAGCCGGTGGACGAGCCGCATATCCTCGGACGGCGCATTAAAGAGTATATCGACAAGCACTATATGGAGCCGATCACGCTGCATAGCATGGGAGAGGCACTGCATATCAGCTCGTATTACTTATCCCATGTGTTCAAGCAGATGAGCGGCTACTCGCCAGTGCAGTATCTGCTGCGCCGCCGGATCGGAGAGGCGCAGACGCTGCTCATCACCACGGATTTGTCCATCACCCGCATCGCGGAGATGGTCGGTTATGATACGCAGAGCTATTTCAATCTGCAATTTACCAAAAACGTCGGCATGCCGCCGAACAAGTTCCGCCAGAATTACATCGTGCCCAGCGGCACGGAGGAAAAGCCCAGACGCAGACGGAAATAAAAAGCCTGTCACCGTTTTTTGACAGACTAAGGTCATCGTTTCATTGGAAACGATGACCTTTTTGTTTTGCAAGGATACGCAGAAAATGCCGGAGAAAAAAACGCTCGGCGCAGCCGAGAGAGTAAGGCTGCGCCGAAAAGTGAGAGAGAATTAGGATATGTTCAAAAATTGGGATAACGGATCAGAGGTAGTCATAATCGGAACGATCCGGGTACGACGTACAGGTGAGGGACGCCGTCAGGTACATATTCAGGAAAATGACCACCGTCGAGAAGATGGCAAACAACATGAGAATCGCTCCTTTTTCTGCCGCGGATGCGGTTTGTTTTGATGATTCTATTGTAACAGGCGGGTGGTGCGATTTCTTCTAACTTCTTGTATTTCCGACAGTTCCGCAAGAACGTATAAGCCGAGGCGCCGAAGCCGCCGAACAGCCGGGAAAACGCAGCAACATCCTGTAAAAACAGGGGAAAATGCCACGGAAAGGGAAAAGAAGGAAACTCACAAAAAGTTGCGTATTTTTATAAAATGTTGAGATATGTGCTTTTTTGCTTGTTATGTGGGACGGAAAATGTGAAATTCTGCAATGGCAGCATGCCGCATTTTCCGCACGATAGCGAGATATTAAAAAAACAGGTGCAAAGCACAGACCGCAAGCGGGAGCGGCAGGCACGGAAAATAATGCGATAGGGGAGAGAAAAGTTCTGGATTCTATAATAAAATGTGAAAATATTTGTATGTAACGTAAAAATATAAGAAAAAAGGCAATTCCTCAAGATGTTAGAAGAAAAGCAAACCCTCAAATGCTAAACTTAAATCATCAAAAGAGAACACCGCCGGGAGCGAAAAAAAAGAGCCTCGGCAGGAAAGAAATGAGTAAAGCATTTGAGGAGGAAAACACAATGAGCAAAACCAGAATGACAGTCGGTCAGGCGATCGTCAAGTTCCTGAACCAGCAGTACATCGAGATGGACGGCAAAGAGGAACCCTTCGTAGACGGTATGTTCACGATCTTCGGTCACGGCATGGTAGTCGGTCTCGGACAGGCGCTGGAAGAGGATCCGGGCCACCTGAGAGTTTACCAGGGCCGCAACGAGCAGGGCATGGCGCACGCCGCCATCAGCTACGCAAAGCAGCACAACCGCCGCAAGATCATCGCCTGCACCTCGTCCATCGGCGTTGGCGCAGCAAACATGGTAACCGCAGCACTGACCGCTACCATCAACAACATCCCGCTGCTGCTGTTCCCGTCCGATTACTTCGCAACCCGTCAGCCGGATCCGGTTCTCCAGCAGCTCGAGGTTCCGAACGACCTGTCCATGTCCGCTTCGGACTGCTTCAAGCCGGTTGCCAAGTACTGGGATCGCATTTCCCGTCCGGAGCAGCTGATGAGCGCGATGGTCAATGCAATGCGCGTCCTGACCGACACCGCAAACTGCGGCACGGCAGTTATCTCGCTGCCGCAGGATGTGCAGGGTGAGAGCTTCGATTTTCCGGATTACTTCTTCCAGAAGCGCGTACATCACGTTGCACGCCGCGTAGCGGATGACTACGATATCGAAAAGGCAGTTGAGATGATCAAGGCTTCCAAGAAGCCGATGTTCATTGCAGGCGGCGGCGTTCGTTACTCCGAGGCCGGTCAGACCGCAATGGATTTCTGCAAGGCGTTCAACATTCCGGTTTCTCAGACCCAGGCCGGCCATTCCTGCCTGCCGGATTCGTTCGAGCTGGCTGTCGGCGGCATCGGCGTAACCGGCGGTCTGGCGGCGAACGCACTCTGCAAGGACTGCGACCTTGTTATCGGTGTCGGCACTCGTTTCAACGACTTCGTAACCGGCTCCAAGTGGGTGCTGTTCCGCAACCCGGATATTAAGGTTCTGGCAATCAATACTTCCGAGTTCCACGCGGAAAAGCTGGATGCAACCCGCTGCATCGGCGACGCAAAGGTTACTCTCGAAGCGATCATGGAAAAGCTCAAGGCAGACGGCTACAAGTCCGGCTACACCACCGAAATTCAGGATATCCGCAAGGTTTGGGAAGAAGAGCGTCTGCGCGTTCTGGGCGTTCAGTACAAGGGCGAGGGCTTCGGCGAGGGCAAGTTCGTACCGTGCGTTCCCAGCTGGACCGAGAAGATCATGAACGATTTCGTTGACCAGATCGGCGGCACCATCACCGAGTCCAACGCAGTCGGCATCCTCCGCGAGGAGGCAGACGACGACGCAATCGTGGTTGCAGCAGCAGGCTCGCTGCCGGCAGACCTCGAGCGTCTGTGGGTAACCGACGCACCGAACTCCTACAATATGGAATACGGCGCTTCCTGCATGGGCTATGAGATCGCGGGTGCGTTCGGCGCCAAGCTGGCTGAGCCGGATAAGGAAGTTTACGCTCTGGTTGGCGACGGCTCCTTTATGATGCTCAACTCCGAGATCCCGACCGCAATGCAGGAGAACGCGAAGATCACCGTTGTTGTATTCGACAACTGCGCATTCGGCTGCATCAACAACCTGCAGATGGGCAACGGCGTTGGCTCTCTGGCGACCGAAATGCGTCACCGCAACGAGACCACCGGCAAGCTGGACGGCGACTACTGCTACACCGACTTCGGCAAGATCGGTGAGGGCTTCGGCATGAAGGCGTTCTACGCAAAGACTCCGGACGAATTCCGCAAGGCCGTTCAGGATGCTAAGAAGGAAAGCGTTTCCTGCATCATCGACGCAAAGGTTCTGCCCAAGACCATGGCGGAGGGCTACGAGTCCTGGTGGCACATCGGCGTGGCATCTACCTCCAAGTCTGATGAGGTAAAGGCTGCACGCAAGCGCATCGACGATCATCTGGCAGAAGCACGCATGTACTAATTAAACGCAGATTCAATATGAGCCGCCCGTTTTTGGACGGGCGGCTTTCCTTGTATATAAGGTATAGATACGCAATCTGGTATAGAGCAAAGAAAAGAGGAGCAAGAATTATGAAATATACGCACAAGGCCCCCTTCGATAAGGGCTATAACGGCATGGTTTCGGCAGTTGAGCATCCGGAAATGATGGGCATGGAGTTCGGCGTGGTCAAGATGGCAGCCGGCGATGTGATGCACTTCGACTATGCGCAGGAGGTCGTTTACGACCTGATGAGCGGCAGCGTGACCTTCGCATGGAACGGCAATTCCGAGACCGTTACCCGCAAAGACGTGTTCCACGAGGGTGCGATCCTGCTGCATGTGCCGCAGAATACCAGAGTGACCATCTCTGCCGAGAGTGACGCGGAGATTGCAGTATCCCGCACGGAAAACAAGCGCGATTTCGCGGCTCGTCTGCTGCGTCCGGAGGACTGCCTGTGCGCGAATGAGGAGCGCGGCGCCGGTCAGATGAACGAGTGCTCGACCCGTCTGGTGCGCACCTTCTTTGATCGCTCCAACTGCCCGGAAACCAACTTCTTTATCGGTGAAGTGGTACATTTCCCCGGCAAGTGGTCCTCTTATCCGCCGCATCAGCACGTTGAGCCGGAGCTGTACTACTACAAGTTCCTGCCGGAAAACGGCTACGGTCTGGCAGAATATGGCGACGATGCCTTCAAGGTTAAGAACAACGACCTGACCGGCATGCCGGAAAATGTAACGCACTCTCAGGCCGCTGCGCCCGGCTATGCGGAGTATTACCTGTGGTGCATCCGTCTGCAGGACGACAAGAACATCGTGACGACCGTTGTGCCCGAGTATGAGTGGGTAACTAAGGCCGACGCGAAGTATTTCCCAGACATTTAAGGGAGGCAAGCGGCATGAAAGCATTCAAGATCGTTCCCTCTATCGCGGAATATATGGATTTCCGCACGCTGGCGAAAGAGCTGAAGCTCGGCGCGCGCGACCTGATCCTGACGAACGAATATATTTACAATCCGACGATTGCGGCGCTGAATCTCGGCTGCCATACCTGTTTTCAGGAAAAGTTTGGCGGCGGTGAGCCGACCGATGTTATGGTTGACGCTATCCTCGATGACCTGCGCGGCAAGGAGTTTGACCGCATTATCGCGGTCGGCGGCGGCACCGTTATCGACATTGCCAAGGTGCTGACCGTTGCCAAGTCCACCGACCGTGTGGACGATCTGTACGACCGCATGGCAAACCTCGAGAAGGAGCATGAGCTGATCATCGTGCCGACCACCTGCGGCACGGGCTCCGAGGTGACGAACATTTCCATCATCAACCGCACCACTAAGGGTGTCAAGGTCGGTCTGGTATCGCCCGCGATGTTTGCGGATGAGGCGGCGCTCGTGCCCGGTATGCTGCTCAGCCTGCCGTATCCGGTGTTCGCGACTTCTTCCATCGATGCGATGGTCCACGCGGTGGAGAGCTATCTCTCTCCGAATGCGTGTGCACTGAGCGAGCTGTTCTCCGCCAAGGCGCTGCACCTCATCCTGTCCTGCTGGAAGGATGCTGTTGCAGCGGGCGGCAAGGATGCGTGGAAGAAGCATGCACTTGAGTTTCTGCGCGCCTCCAACTACGCAGGTATCGCGTTCGGCCATGCAGGCTGCGCGGCTGTTCACGCGATGGCATATCCGCTCGGCGGCGTGCACCATATTCCGCACGGGCAGGCAAATCAGCTGATGTTCGCGGATGTCATGCGTAAGTATCAGGAAAAGAAGCCGATCGGAAAGCTCAATCAGCTCGAAGAACTTCTGGGTGCAGAACTGGACGTAGAACCGGTGTTTTCACTTGAAAACCTGTATAAATTGATGGACGAGGTGCTGGAAAAGGGTCCGCTGCACGAGCACGGCGTTACTGTGGATGAGCTGCCGGTCTTTGCAAAGAATGTCATTGAAACCCAGCAGCGCCTGCTCGGCAACAACTATGTGGAGCTGTCCGAGGACGATCTGCTCGACATTTACCGCAAGGCATTTTAACTGCGGAGGGACAAGCATGGATTGGAGAACTTATTATAAGGAGCACACGATGACCCCGGAACAGGCGGTCAGTGTGATCCATGACGGCGACCGCGTGGTATTCGGCCATGCGGTAGGCGAGCCGATCATCTTTCAGCGTACGATGGCGCGCATGGCAGAGCAGTTCCACAATGTGGAGGTCGCTCACATGGTTTATCTCGGCTCGGGCGAGTATCTGCAGCCCGGCATGGAGAGCCATTTCCGTCATAACGCGCTGTTCGTCGGCGGCCCGGCGCGCAAGCCCATTGCCGAGCACCGCGCGGACTACACCCCGGTGTTCTTCTCGGACGTACCGCGTATGTTCCGCGACAACACCCTGCCGGTGGACGTTTTCGCGTTCACCTGCTCGCCTCCGGACGAGCGCGGCTATGTGTCGCTCGGTCTGTCCTGCGACTACGGCGCACAGGCGGTCAAATCCGCGAAAACCGTTATCGCTGAGGTAAACCCGAATATGCCGCGCACCTATGGCGAGAGCTTTGTGCACGTTTCCGAGATCGACGGCTTCCTGTGCTCGTGGGAGCCGCTGCCCGAGTCCAAGCCGCCCAGGATCGGTGAGGAGGACCGCGCCATCGGCAAGTACATTGCCGAGCTCGTGCGCGACGGTGACTGCCTGCAGCTCGGCATCGGTGCGGTGCCGGATGCGGTCTGCTCGTTCCTCGGCGACAAACACGACCTCGGCCTGCACACCGAGATGATCTCGGACGGCGTGCTGCCGCTGCTTGAAAACGGCAACATTAACGGCAAGCGCAAGCAGCGCGACGTCGGCAAGGTGAGCGTAACGTTTCTGATGGGCACGCGCAGACTGTACGATTATGTGGATAACAACCCTGTCATCAATATGCTGCCGGTCGATGTCTGCAACAATCCGGCCGTGATCGCGGAGAACGACAACGTGGTTTCCATTAACTCCTGCGTCGAGGTCGATCTGCAGGGGCAGGTCTGTGCCGAAGCGATCGGCCTGCGCCAGATTTCCGGCATCGGCGGTCAGATGGACTTTGTGCGCGGCGCAAACTTGTCCAAGGGCGGCCGTTCCATTATTGCGCTGCACTCGACCACCAAGGACGAGTCTGCATCTAAGATTGTTACAACCATTACCACCGGCGGTCCGGTTACCACCAGCCGCTGCGATGTCAATTATATTGTCACCGAGTACGGCGTGGCGCAGCTTCGCGGTCAAACGCTCCGCGAGCGCGCAAAGCGTCTGATTGCCATTGCGCATCCGAAATTCCGCGAAGAACTTGCCGAGGAATTCGAGAAGCGCTTCGGTGAAAAACTCAAGGTGTAACCAATTAAAATTCAACATACAGCAGGGGGTCATAACGATGAAAAAGACATTCTCCCGTTTTCAAATCGCCTATATTCATGTGATTTTGCTGCTGCTGATCATGCTCTCCGGCTGGTGCGTTTATATCACAAGCCTGATGCTGAGCGTATAATTTCGTGGATATGCGCCGAAAAACCGATTTTTCTGCTATTCTCATTACAAATCAGACTATTCCCTTCATGTCTCCTCAAATATGTTATAAAAATTGGTTAATCGGCGCTTTTTCCTATTGAAAAGAAAGAAAAAGGACAAGGAAGATGATATTATGATGACAAAAGACCAGTACATCGACTCTCTGCGGGGGCTGCATCTGAACCTGTACAGCTTCGGCAAGAAGGTTGAAAACGTAGTGGACAATCCGATCGTTCGTCCGTCGCTCAACTCGTTTGCGGCAACGTACGAGCTGGCAGAGGACCCGCAGTACGAAGATCTGATGACGGCAACGTCCAACCTGACCGGCAAGAAGGTAAACCGTTTTACCCATCTGCACCAGTCCACCGACGACCTGATCAAAAAGGTAAAAATGCAGCGTCTGCTTGGCCAGAAGACCGCAGCGTGCTTCCAGCGTTGTGTCGGCATGGATGCCGCGAACGCGGTTTACTCCACCACCTTTGAGACCGACGAGGCGTGCGGCACCAAGTATCACGAGAATTTCGTCAAGTTCTGGACCGATGTGCAGAACAACGATTGGGGCGTTGACGGCGCTATGACCGACGTTAAGGGCGACCGCGGTCTGTCTCCGTCCAAGCAGGCCGACCCGGATCTGTTCCTGCACGTTGTCGAGCGCACCGCGGACGGCGTTTACGTTACCGGCGCGAAGGCACACCAGACCGGCTACCTGAACAGCCATTATGTTCTGGTTATGCCGACTATCTCCATGCGCGAGGGTGACGAGGACTACGCAATTTCCTTCGCATGCCCGACCGACGCGGAAGGCATCACCCTGATTCTGGGCCGTCAGTCCTGTGACACCCGCAAGACCGAGGAACATAACGACATCGACGTCGGCAACAAAGTTTACGGCGGTCACGAGGTTCTGGTTATTTTCGACCGTGTATTCATTCCGAACGATATGATCTTCCTCAACGGCGAAACCCAGTTTGCCGGCATGATGGTAGAGCGCTTCGCGGGCTATCACCGTCAGTCCTACGGCGGCTGCAAGGTTGGTGTAGGCGATGTTCTGATCGGCGCTACCGCACTGGCAGGTGAGATGGCTGGCTCTGCAAAGGCTTCTCATGTTAAGGATAAGCTGATCGAGATGACCCACCTGAACGAAACCCTGTACTGCTGCGGCATTGCATGCTCGTCTCAGGGCACCAAGACCAAGAGCGGCAACTACCTGATCGACCTGCTGCTGGCAAACGTCTGCAAGCAGAACGTCACCCGC
>OLNK01001087.1_pt1 | contig 23271 bp, 15 predicted proteins | sample 1672791 | NCBI WGS metagenome assembly OLNK01 (sample SAMEA3136724, study PRJEB25190) | human gut metagenome | biome: human gut; feature: human-associated habitat; material: faeces | place: Austria | collected 2013 | reverse complement strand
GAATATAACGCTTGGTCTGGGTGGTTCTGTTTTTGATATCTGCGTAAGCAATTGCGGAACAAATGGAATCCGTATCCGGATTGCGGTGTCCGATAACAAAAACTGGGTTCATGCACTGATGCTCCTTTATGTGATAAGGGATGGCTCCCCTTCGGGATCCGTTTGATGGAATGAAACCTTGTGGTTTGATTGTATCATTTAACCGGGGAAATCGCAAGGTATGGAAGAGGAATCCGACTCAAAACCATCTGCAGCCGCACTGCGTAGGCGACGGAGCTGACAGCACGGATTCCGCCGCTGCACCGAAAATCCTGCCGAAGTCCGCTTCTCCGTCTGCTCACCTACCTTTTGAAAAACCGAAAATCGCAGCAGTCACCGCCGCAGCCCAGCGTTGTTGTGCGCGAAAAGCCGAGCTTGCGCAGTCCGCCGTAGGTCACGTCATCCACGTCGCAAAACAGCGGACACAGCTCCGGACAGCCGTTTTCCCGGCACGCCGTGTGCCAGAGACACTTGGTAATCGACGCGGAAAAGTGCGTTTTGTCGTGTTCCTGTGTGCTCTCCCACAAGTCGGAGGTACGCATGATTTTGAGAAAACAATAGCTGTAAATCCGATAAAATCCCGGCACAGACTCCATTTTCGCCGTAAAAGCGTGCTTTTCTGCTGCCACCCAGTCCATCATGTACGTCCGCATGTGCGTAAATGTTTCCTCCGCAGGCAGCTCTGTCTGCAGCACCTTGTACAGCGCAATACGCGGCAAAATGGTCTGCACCAGTGTTTTCATCTGGTTTTTGGACCTGTTTGCTGCGGTTTTGATTAACCTATCTAGCATTTTTTCCTGTCGTGAAAACAGCGAGCCGCCCCTGCTCCCGCCGAAGGTCTGTATCAGAAATACCTTGATTTGCTTTTGCTGTTTGCTTTGCATAATTCCTTCATCTTTTTGCTTTTATGGGATTCCAGTGTCAATCCATGGTTAGTTTGCCCTAACTATACCACACTGACTTCCAATATACCACCCTGATACACAAAATTCCCTGCTGATAATCGACATAGTATTGCTTTTTCGGCATAGCCTGATCGAGCTTCACTTCCCATATCATTCCGTCAGATACTATGGCGCACATCAAAAACGGCTCTTTCCCGAAGGCAAGAACCGTTTCCCTTTGTCTTACATACCCAGAAACTGTACATACTCTGCGGCGGACATCAGCGGCGCATCCAGTTGTGTACGGGGCTCTGCTGTGACCTCGCCCTGTGCCGCAAACTCATGGCCGGCCTGCTCGGTCAGCAGCGGACTTTTGAGCGGGATCAGCCGGTCTGCAAAATTCTTGAGCAGCGCCGTCATGTTCCACGAGTACACTGGCGAGTCCAAGCAGACCACATCCGCAGACTGATATGCGCGAAGCAGCTTCTCCATGTCATCGTGCTGCACGCACTGTCCGATGCTGTAATCGCCAAGATGGTACAGCTCGGTTTCCGCTCCGGCATGAGCCGCGCCCGCCAGAAAGACCCCGAGCATGCGTCCAGCGGCACTCTTTTCGCCCACTGGACTGCCGTTGAATGCCGTAAATTTCATTGTTTTCTTTCCTCTTTCGTTTGCTGAAACCTATTGCAGCAAGCAAACGAGAGGGAAACAAGGAACGCTCCGTAGCGTCCAAAAAGCTCGCCGGTTTATCCCCTTCCCAAAATCGCATCCAGGTCCTGCTGCGGATTGGTGGTCGGGTGCAGATCGTAGGTCTCCACCAGTGTTTTGACCACGGTTTCCGACAGAAACGCCGGCAGCGTCGGTCCAAGGTAAATATTCTTCACGCCGAGCGCAAGCAGCGTCAGCAGGATGCACACCGCCTTCTGCTCGTACCACGAGAGCACGAGCGTGAGCGGCAGGTCGTTGACCGTGCAGCCGAACGCATCCGCCAGTGCAAGCGCAACCTTGATGGCGCTGTACGCATCATTGCACTGGCCCATATCCAGAATGCGCGGCAGGCCGCCGATTTCGCCCAGATCGAGGTCATTGAAGCGGTATTTGCCGCACGCAAGCGTCAGAACCAGCGTATCCATCGGCGTGGATTTGACAAACTCGGTGTAGTAATTTCTGCCCGGATGCGCGCCGTCACAGCCGCCGACCAGAAAGATATGCCGCACCTTGCCGCTCTTGATGAGCGAGATGATCTCCTCCGCGTGAGCCAGCACCGCGCCGTGTGCAAAGCCCGTCATCAGCATATGCCCGCCGTTGATGCCGCTCATGCTGTGGTCGTGCTCGTACCCGCCGAGCGCGAGCGCCTGCTCGATGATGGGCGAAAAGTCCTTGCGGCCGCACGCATCCGCCTCGATATGGCGCAGACCCGCATAGCCCACCACCGAAGTCGTGTACACGCGGTCCTGATAGCTTGGGCGCTGCGGCATCAGACAGTTGGTGGTGAACAGCACCGGCGCGGGAATGTTCTCGAACTCCGTCTGCTGGCTCTGCCATGCCGTGCCGAAATTGCCCGCAAGGTGCGGATGTTTTTTCAGTCCCGGATAGCCGTGCGCGGGCAGCATTTCGCTGTGCGTGTAGATGTTGATGCCCTTTCCCGCCGTCTGCTCGAGCAGCTGCGCCAAGTCGCCCAGGTCGTGCCCGGAAACCACGATGAACGGGCCTTTTTTGATGTCGGTCGGCACTTTTGCGGGCTGCGGCGTGCCGAATGTGCCCGTATTGGCCTCATCGAGCAGCTCCATGCACCGGAAATTCACCTGCCCGAACTCGACGATCAGCGCCAGCCATTCCTCGACCGAATGCGGGCGATTGACCGCGCACAGGCCCTTGTAAAACCACGCGCTGACCGCGTCATCCGTATAGCCGAGATTCCTCGCGTGGTGCGCGTAAGCGGCCATGCCTTTCATGCCGAACAGCAGCGTGGAACGCAGCGAAACCGTATCCGTGTCGCCCTTCCACAGCTCCACGACCGCACACGGTTTTCCGCCGAATTTCTCTCGTTCCGCGCGTACCCGCTCGGTGAATTCCGCAATCGCCTGATTGTCAAAATTGACATTGGTCAAGGTGATGAACAGGCCGTCCATCAGCAGCCGGTCGGCGATTTGTGTGCGTTGACCGGCCGCAGCTGCCGCCTCGGCCAAGCGAATGAGTTCGTACACCAGCTCATCCTGCAGCGCTGCCGTATCCGGCTGCTTGCCGCAGACACCCACGCTCACGCAGCACTTGTTGCCTGCGGTCTGCTGGCACTGAAAGCAAAACATATCTGACATGAAAACACACTCCTTTTACGGGTAGTGTTGCCAAATTTGTCAGAAGGTATGCGTTGTTTTTTGTTTCTTCAGCTGCTTCTGCGCCTCCAGATACATGGGTTCGGTATCGCACCGATCGTTGGTATCCTGCTCAGCGAGATTGCACTCGACGGCAAGGCATCTACTCTGTCCACCGAAGCGTTTCGGTGGGATTGGTTTGGGTAATCTTCCAAAATCATTCGTGCACCGGGACAATCACATTCCTGCATCGTCTACTGAGATAAAAAGGCTGACCGGATTTCCGGCCGGCTTTTTTCTCCCCGTGCGCGATACTGTCCGCAAATTTTATCCATATTATTAAAACTGTGAAAAATGCCTTGCATATTCCACATAAAAAGTGCTATAATCATTGCGAAAAAATAAAAAAGGAGGCAAGCCCTATGGACAGTTGTGACAGACGAAATGTACATATGACGATGGATACAGACTATACTGCTGTTTCGAGTGTCCGTAAGCATCCTCTTTTGAAATAAGCGCTGAGCCTTGCTCCATCGTGATGAACAAGTTCACAACTGATGTTTGTGTCACTGTATCTGTTACGGTGGATTTTTTGTGCCCTTTTCCGGGCACAGAAGGAGGCTGATTATGAAAAAAGCAACATGGAAAAAAACATCTTTTGCCGAGAAAATCGTTGAGATCATCCGCACCTCCCCTTCGATCAATGAGATGCGGGAGCAGCTGCAGGATTATCACGACAACGATATCGCACAAAGCCTGCAATGCCTAAACCGCGCGGAACGCAATCTGCTGTACAGCGCGCTTGATGCGGAATGGCTGGCGGAAATCATCTCCTATCTGGATGATCCGGCGGAATACATTGATGAAATCGGCATTGACAAGCTGGCCGAAATTCTGAACGAAATGGATGCGGACGACGCGGTCGATCTGTGGGAGAACATCGACGAGAGCGTAAAAGTAAAGCTGCGCCCGATGATCGATGACGAAACCAAGTCAGCCATCCTGCTTATCAATTCCTATGACGACAGCGAAGTCGGCAGCCTGATCACGACCAACTACATCTGCATCAAGCAGAACCTGACCATTCGGCAGGCCATGCACGAGCTGGTAAAGCAGGCCGGTGAAAATGACAACATTGGAACGATTTATGTAGTCGATGATAAAAACCGCTTCTGCGGTGCAATCGACCTGAAGGATCTCATTGTTGCCCGAGAAAATGTGCCGCTGGATTCCATCATCAGCTACGCGTATCCGTATCTGCTTGACCACGAGAAAATCTCAGAGAGCATCGAGAAGATCAAAGATTATGCCGAAGACTCCCTGCCGGTGCTGAATAAGGATAGAAGGATCATCGGTATCATCACCGCACAGGACGTTGTCGAGGCCGTGGATGACGAGCTCGGCGAGGACTATGCAAAGCTCGCCGGTCTGTCCGCCGAGGAGGATCTCAACGAAACCACCAGGGAAAGCATGAAAAAGCGTCTGCCGTGGCTGATCATCCTGCTGTTCCTCGGCATGGGCGTTTCGACCGTTGTCGGTGCATTTGAAGGCGTTGTAGCCGTGCTGCCGGTCGTTATCTGCTTCCAGTCGCTGATTCTCGATATGGCCGGCAACGTTGGTACGCAGTCGCTGGCGGTTACGATTCGTGTGCTGATGGATGAAAACCTGAGTGCTAAGGACAAACTGCACCTCACCTTCAAGGAAATGAAGGTCGGCACCTACAACGGCGCGCTGCTCGGCATTATGGCGCTTGTCTTTCTCGGTGCATACATAGCGCTGTTCAAGGGCTATGCCATCGGACATGCGTTCCTGATCTCCGGCTGCGTTGGCATATCACTGCTTGTAGCGATTGTGATTTCTAGTCTGGTCGGTACGCTCGTGCCGATCCTGTTCCATAAAATCAAGGTAGACCCGGCAGTTGCGTCCGGTCCGCTGATTACGACGATCAACGATCTGGTTGCCGTTGTAACATATTACGGTCTGGCATGGATTCTGCTGATTCAGCTTTTGCATATTGTTTGAGTGAAAAAACACCCTCTATATCATCCGATATAGAGGGTGTTTGCTATCTGTTTTTGCTTTTAATCGTGCTTTCTGCGGATACCGAAGTACGCCAGTCCCATTGCGGACAGACCGCACAGAGCCGCCACAGACCGCCGATATCGCCGGTTTTCGGAACGCTGGACGTCAGAGTCTTGCTGTCGGGAATGTTCACTGCCTTCGTTTTATCCGGCGTCTTGGTCTGTGTTTCCGGCTTGGTCGTCGGAACCTTGCTGTCCGGGATGTTCTCCGTCGGCTTCAGCGGATCAAGCAGCGTAGGCTGATCCGGAATGTCAACCGGAGGCTTCGGATCGGGATCGGGATCGGGAGTCGGTTTCGGGTCCGGCTTGTGGTGACCGCCGCCGCCGGATTTCTTGCTGTTGGTGATGGTGAAGCCATCTACCATGCTGCCGGAAATCGAGGTATTAAAGCCGTCAACGGCCTCCTCTTCGACGGTATAGGTGTAAGCGCTGTCCAGATTTGCAAAGGTGTACGACCAGGTCTTGCCGTCCTTGTCGGTAGATCTTTCGCTCAGAAGCACCGTACCGATCGCGGTTCGCGTGCCGTCCTTCGCAATGCGGATAAGGTTTACGGTAACAGCGGTCGGATACGCGCTTGCGCCGCTCCAAACCTTGTGTACGGTGAGGGAAACCGGATTTTCCAAGGTGTCCTCACCCGGGATGAGCACTTCGCCGTTTGTGCCGACACCGCCGCCGCGCTCTGCGGTATTGCCCATAATCTTGAGCGGTGCGGTTTCAGCCAGTGCCTTGCTCTCTGCGGAAACAACAGCCTTGAGACCGTAGCCCGTGATCGCACCGGAAGCCGGCTCAACCGGGGCACCCGGGTTCACTGCATCGTAGCGGTCGCCTGCGAAAGCGCCGTAGTTTGCATCGCCCGCGCCGATCGAGGTATCGCGGTACCAGGTTACCAGTCCGCCGCCGTACATCCTGCCGCTGAAGCTGGTGGAATACGTCTCGTTCCACTTAAGCAGGAATGCCGCATCATCAGCAGATTTGCCTGCCGTGTTGCCAAATACAGCCGCATCCGTGCCAAGGCTTACCGTGCCCACCGGGCAGGACCAAATGCCGCCGCCCTGAATGGCTGCCGTGTTTGCGGTGATAAGCGCATTCTTAATAGTGATCGACCACGGTGCATGGCTGACGTAAACGCCGCCGCCCTGTCGATGCGCCGTATTGTTCACGATATTGCCGCCTTCGAGTACAACGCGGTCTCTGCCGGACCAGCTGTATACACCGCCGCCGCAGGAAACGCAGACCGAACCCGAACCCGCTCCGTCTGCCGACCCGTATGCACAGGCGCTGGAGCAGATGGACCTGCCTGCTCTGCAGCAGGTCAACAGTGATGTCATCGGCTGGATTGCCATTCCGGGCACCGAGATTTCCTATCCGCTGGTGCAGGGCACGGACAACGACTATTATCTGACACACACCTGGAACCAAAACAGCAGCGCAGTCGGCGCGATTTTCATGGACTGCCGCTGCTCTGCCGATTTCAGCGGCTTTAACACCATCGTGTACGGTCACCGGATGAACAACGGCTCGATGTTTGCCGCGCTGAAGCACTACAAAAAGCAGGATTTCCTGCAGGCACATCCGCAGGTATATGTGACCAATGCAAGCGGAACCCATGCGTACAGCATCTATGCAGCCTATGAGGCAGCGCTTGACGGAACCGCGTATTACAGTGCGTTTTCCGATGAAACAATCCAAAAAGCCTTCATTGACGAAGGCGTTTCCCTGTCGGTGATCCGCACCGGCGCAGTACCGACCGTAAACGACCATATCCTCACGCTTTCCACCTGCACCGGCAACGGGCATGCAACCCGCTGGGTAGTGCAGGCGGTCATGGAATAAAAAAGCATCCCGCTTGCTGTGCTTCAGCAAGTGGGATGTTGTTATATGCCCTTATTCTTCCTCGTCCGCCAACTTTGCCACGCGGACAAATTCATCCATTTCGCGTGTGCGCCATTTCTCCTTGTGACTGAAAATCTGGCGGTAGAGCGAAATATAGCAGTCCTCGACCGACAAACGGATCAGCCTTCCCTCTTTTACGCTGTTCTCGACTGCGTACCACGGCAGAAAGGATACACCGCGGTCAATCTCAAGCATGCGAATGAGCAGCGAGGTATCACCGCACTCGAGCGACGGCGTAAGGATGGTCCGCCGCGCGGCAAGACGGCGGTTGAGTACACGGCGATAATTATCCTGCTCGGTAAGGAAAAAAGGCTGCGTGAGCAGTTCCTCAATCGTCAGCTCTTTTCCGCCCAGCTCCTCGCGCAGCGATGCAGACGCCACAAATACGATTTCCTCGCGCTGCTCCATCAGCTTGTTCCAGTTGTTGCTGTACAGCGGCTCATCGAGCACATAGATCATGTCCAGCTCGCCGCGTTCCATGTGCTCGATCAAATCCTCCGGCTCACCGACCGTGATGCGGATAGACACTTTCGGGTTGAATTTGCGGTACAGATGTAGCACTGTCGGCAGCTTGAGACATGCAAGCGACTCAATCGTGCCGATATGCAGCGAACCGTGCAGCTCTGCCGTGGATGTGACCGACATGCGCGCCTGATTGACCTGATTCATCACGTCGCACGCATGGCTGAGAAAACGCTCGCCCGTGTCGGTCAGCGCGATACGCTTGCCCATGCGGTCGAACAGACGCGTGTCCAGTTCCTCCTCCAGCTGGCGTATCTGCACCGTTACCGCCGACTGTGAGTAGCCGAGGCTCTCTGCTGCGCGTGAAAAACTCTTAAACTGTGCTACCCGAATAAAGGTTGCAAGCTGCCGAAGCTCCATGAATTTCCCTCTCTCCTCTATATTATCAATATTTTGAATCGAAATGATAAAATATATGAATTTGACTTAACCCATTAAACAGAATATACTAAATCTACAAAGAGGTCAAGAAAGAAATTGGAGGTTTACCACAGATTTTTTAATTATCCTTTTTACACAAAAACTGCGTCCTATTTTACAGCATTTCGCCTAAAATAAGCGGTTCTTTTTGTGTCCGGAGGCAGAAAATCTCGGCAGACTTCCACGGCAGCAGACCAAAGAGGGGCAAACAAACGGCCTGCGCCGCAAAGGGTAACACCGCATAACCGAACAAGAGCACTTTCCGTAAAGTGCCGCAGTTCAAATTGTTTGGTGCTGCCCGCCAAAAAAGGAGGAAAAAGAAATGGAAGAAAAGAAAAAATTCAAACTCGGATTACTGCCCAAGCTCATCATCGCCATCATTGTCGGCATCCTGTTCGGCCAGTTCCTGCCGGAGGGCTTCTGCCGCTTTGTGGTAACGCTCTCGTCGTTCTTCAGCCAGTTCCTGTCGTTTATCATCCCGCTGATGATCCTCGCGTATGTTACCATGGGCATTGCTAACCTCAAGAGCGGCGCGGGCAAGCTGCTGCTCATCACGGTTGCCATCGCCTACTGCTCGACCCTGATCGCAGGCTCGGCTTCGTTCTTTGTAGCCGACACCCTGTTCCCGCACTTCATGAGTGCGGACGCGCTCGATAAGATCGCCGCAACCGCAGGCAACTCGCTGGAGCCGTACTTCAGCCTGGAAATTCCGGCACTGATGAACACGCTGTCCGCTGTTGTTACGGCGTTTGTGCTCGGTCTGTGCATGTCCAGCCTGCGCGGCAAGACCATCGGCGACACGCTGTATAACGGCGTTTCCGACTTCTCCGGCATCATTGACTGCGTACTGCACAAGGTCATCATTCCGCTGCTGCCGCTTTACATCTGCGGCACGTTCACCGATATGACCAAGTCCGGCAAGACCTTTGCCATCCTCGGTATTCTGTGGAAGGTATTCATCGTTGTTATCATCATGCACCTGATCTGCATCTGCATCCAGTTTGTAATTGCAGGTCTGGTCAGCCACAAGAACCCGTTCACGCTCATCCGCAACCAGATTCCGGGCTACGCAACCGCACTGGGCACCCAGTCCTCTGCGGCTACCATTCCGGTAAACCTGCAGTGCGCTGAGGCAGACGGCGTTTCCTCGGAAATCCGCAACTTTACCGTTCCGCTGTGCGCGAACATCCACATGGCAGGCTCGATGATCACCATCACAGCCTGCGCTACCGCAGTCTGCCTGATGAACCAGCTGCCGATCTCCATCGGCACCGTTATCCCGTTCATCATGACCCTCGGCATTGCCATGGTGGCGTCTCCCGGTGCGCCGGGCGGCTCCATTATGACCGCCCTGCCCTTCCTGTACATGATCTTCGGCACCGAGGCCGGCGACCCGAGCGGCCCGATCTGCGCCATCATGGTTGCACTGTACATCACGCAGGACTCGTTCGGCACCGCATGCAATGTTTCCGGCGACAACGCGATCGGCGTGATCGTAGAAACCATCTACCGCAGATTTATCTGCAAATCCTCCGCTCAGTAAGGAGAATCCCCTATGTCCTTTATCAGTGTTTTTGATGTGCTGGGACCGAATATGATCGGCCCCTCCAGCTCCCATACCGCCGGTGCGGCCGTTATCGCGTATCTGGCGCACAAGATGATCGCGCCGCCGCTTAAAAAGGTGGATTTCACCCTGTACGGCTCGTTCGCCAAGACCTATCACGGCCACGGCACTGACCGTGCGCTGCTCGGCGGCATCATGGGCTTTTCGACCGATGACACCCGCATCCGCAACTCGTTTTCCATTGCGACCGAGCGCGGTCTGTCCTACTCGTTCACGCCCTGTGAGACCGAGACCGATGTTCATCCGAACACCGTGGACATCCGCATGGAGAACGCCGCCGGTCAGGTGATGACCATCCGCGGTGAGTCGCTCGGCGGCGGCAAGTGCCGCATCGCACGCATTAACGGCGTTGAGGTTGACTTTACCGGCGAATACAGCACGGTCATCGTCGTTCAGCAGGACAAGCCGGGCGTTGTGGCGCACATCACCAAGGTGCTCAGCGACAAGGGTGTCAATATTGCATTCATGCGCCTGTTCCGCGAGTCCAAGGGCAACACCGCCTACACCATCGTCGAGTCGGACGGTCATTTCCCCGAGGGCATTGAGGAACCGCTTAAAAACAATCCCAACGTCCACGACGTCATGATCATCGAACCGTAAGGAGGAGAGCAGATTATGGATTTCAAAAACGCATCCGAGCTGCTTGCACTCTGCACGCAGCAGCAGCTCCCCATCTCCGAGATCATGCGCCGCCGCGAGTGCCAGCTGGGCGAAACCACGCGTGATGAGGTCACGCACCGTATGAAGAGAGCACTCGAAATCATGCGCTCATCCGCGCTGACACCGCTCAAAACGCCGGTCAAGTCCATGGGCGGCCTGATTGGCGGCGAGGCAAAAAAGTTGGCGCAGCACGCGGCCAAAGGCCGCTCCATCTGCGGGGATGTGCTGCACAAAGCGGCGCAGTACGCGATGGCAGTGCTTGAGGTAAATGCTTCTATGGGTCTGATTGTCGCAGCACCGACCGCAGGCAGCGCCGGTGTTCTGCCGGGCATGCTGTTTGCCCTGCAGGACCGCTACAACATCTCGGACGAACGGCTGATCGACGCCCTGTTCAACGCCGGTGCAATCGGCTACCTTGCCATGCGCAACGCAACCGTTGCAGGCGCGGTCGGCGGCTGTCAAGCTGAGGTCGGCATCGCATCCGCAATGGCGGCCAGCGCGGCTGTCGAGCTGATGGGCGGCAAGCCCGAACAGTGCCTTGACGCGGCCTCCACCGTGCTGATGAACATGCTCGGTCTGGTCTGCGACCCGGTCGGCGGACTGGTCGAGTATCCGTGCCAGAACCGCAACGCGGCAGGCGTAGCCAACGCGCTCGTTGCCGCTGAGCTCTCGCTTGCGGGCATTCACCAGTTTATCCCGTTCGATGAAATGCTCGATACCATGTATGCGGTCGGCCGCCGCATCCCCATCGAGCTGCGCGAGACCGCCCTTGGCGGCTGCGCTTCCACACCGTCTGCATGTGCGAAATGCGGACTGTGCTCTTAAATCAGATCATATCGATACTCTTTTTCGCAGGACATTCCCACCCCTCGGGAATGTCCTTTTCGCTTTTCACTTACAGAATAAGCTCTTATCATGAAAGCAGAACCGCCCAAATCGAACTATCCCTCCCGGGCAGTAATCGGGAGGGATAGTTGTATCATCTGATTGTTACTGATACTCCGCATTGAGGAACATGGACTTGATGGCGACAACCTCATCGTATTCCTCCTGCGAGACTGTGACATCCGCGTTCAGCGCCTTCAGGTCAGCCTTCACAACGTCGAGCGCCTGCGCGGCAGTCACTGCGCGGCCATCCATGACGGCACGCTGCATGCGGCGCAGCACAACCGGATGTGCATAGCGGGCCGGCAGCGGGAAATTCAGATAATCCGCAAGGTAAGCCTGCATTTCCTCCTGTGCCTGCGCATCATTCTGCATGATGGAGGTACGGTTGTTGCGTGCTGTCGGCAGGACGCTGAAGCCTGCAAACGTGAAAATCGCGGCAAGGCCGAACAGCGTAAAATAAATCGAAAACGAGCCGTGACGCACGAAGGAAACGATACCGTAAGCCAGCGCCGCAAATCCCAGCAGTGTGATCGCCATAGCAGCCCAGCGGTAGCTGCCGTTCGTGCACTGAAAGTTCCGGCGGCGTTTTGCGGCTGCGCTCAGTCGTTCGGTCAGCTCAGGACGGCGCTCCAGATAGTCGATTGCGTTATCGAGTGCCTGCACGGTTTTCTCCGCCTGTGCGCTCATCGGCGGACGATTGCGCTCTTCTTCCTCCCGGCGGGCCTTCTCCTCGGCAATGCGCTGCTCTGCCGCCGCGCTGACACACGGAATAGACGGGTGCTCAGCTCGGATAACGCTCAGAAACTCATCGACCTGCTGCTCATACTTGAAATTGCACACCTTCTGTCCGCCGTCGAACTCCACGACCAGATAGGACAGCGTGGCGAAAATGCCCTTGCCGGAAAAGCCGCCCTTACTCATCGCAACGCGCTTGTACACACGCGTTACCATGGAAAGCGGAACATAATACCGCCGGTCAACAAAAAAGCTGTTCAAATAGAGGGCATGCCTGCCGATGCCGCACGGACCGATTTTCCGACAGGTTTTTCTATCCTCGGCAAGCGACGCGTCATCAATACGCCCCGCGCTGAGCGGATAAGGTTTCAACATTTTCCGTCACCCCGCAATTATCGTTATGGATGGCCGCAGCCGACCGCACAAAGGAACGGCCGGCTGCAGCAATGCTATTATATTCAAGCAGATTTCTTTGCGCTGCGCTTCTTGGTCGCACGAATGAACAGTGCGAGCAGCAGTGCCGCGAATACAATACCGATTGGGTACGCCACTGCGGTATTGTAGATTACCGTGCCGTCCGCTGTCTTGCTGTTCAGCAGGCTGCCGAGGCACTCCGGCGCGAGGATGAAATAGGTGCAGGAAACTGCACTCATGAACGTAGCCGGAACAGCTGCCATCCAGAAGTTCTTCTTCTCGGTGAACAGGTACATAGCTGCTGCCCACAGAACGATCATAGCGAGCGTCTGGTTGGTCCAGCTGAAGTAACGCCAGATAACCGTGTAGTCGATCAGACCGGTCGCATTGCCGATGCCGAGGATAGCGCCGATACCCAGTACCGGGATACACAGCTTCAGGCGGTTTGCGTACGAACCCTGATCCATGTGGAACCAGTCGGACAGCGTCAGACGAGCGGAACGGAATGCGGTATCACCGGAAGTGATCGGGCAGACAACAACGCCGATCATGGCCAGAGCAATACCAACGCCGCCCATAGTCTTGGAGCATACATCGTAGATCGCTGCGGACTGACCGCCTGCCAGCGCTTCTGCCAGACCGGTGTTGAGCCCGCCGGTGACCTCATACAGAGCACAGCCGGCTGCCGCCCAGATCAGTGCGATAATGCCTTCGGCTACCATTGCGCCGTAGAATACGAAGTGGCCCTGCTTCTCGTTCTTCATGCAGCGAGCCATCAGCGGCGACTGCGTGGAATGGAAGCCGGAAATTGCACCGCATGCAACCGTGATGAACATGAAGCTCCAAATCGGCGTGCCGGACGGATGCATATTGTACAGGTGAGACCAAATCTCCGGAATGGTGTAATTCGGGTTGGTGAAGATACCGATGATAACGCCGACCGCCATGATGATCAGGCACATGCCGAACAGCGGGTATATCTTGCCGATGATCTTATCAATCGAAATAAAGGTTGCAATAAAGTAGTAAACCAGGATGACGATCAGCCAGAACAGCGTGGTCGAAAGCACACCGGACATACCGTTGTTCTTGCACAGCGTAACGATCAGACCTGCCGGACCGACTGCAAATACCGTACCGACCATGATCAGCAGTACGACCGAGAATACACGCATGATATTCTGCATGGTGTGACCGAGGTACTTGCCGGTAACCTCTGCGATGGAAGCACCGTCATTTCGCTCACTGATCATGCCGGAGAAGTAATCGTGTACGCCGCCGGCAAAAATGGTGCCGAATGTGATCCACAGGAATACAACCGGGCCCCAGAGGGCGCCCTGCAGGGCACCGAAGATCGGGCCAAGGCCGGCGATGTTCAGCAGCTGTACCAGAAACAGCTTCCACTGCGGCATGACAACGTAGTCAACGCCATCGTTAATACGAACTGCCGGCGTTTCACGGTCATCCGGGCCAAAGGTTTTGTCTACAATTTTACCATAAGTAAGATAGCCGGTGATCAATAATAATAAGCATACGATAAAGCTAATCATATTATCTCCTCCATACCGGCTGCGAAAGCATGGTTTTCGCATGAAAATTACCGAAAAGCCTACTTTTTCATTCCTCTTTTCCCTTTTCGGCAATCTCTATTATGAACCTATGATATAAAAACCACAAGGGGCAATATGTTATAATTTTAACAAGAAAAATTCATTGAAATTTGTTTCCTTTAGAGAAAACTATCAGCGCAATAAAATCCCCCGGCCAATGGCCGGGGGATTCGTTCGCCCTTACAGGAAAGTATTCACTTTTCCAGTTCGGTCCAGTCACGAGTTTCGCGCAGCTTGCTCCACTTCTCGTGCTTGTTTTCCTTGAGGTCGTAATAGTGGCTGTTCGTAGCCTCCTGTACGGCCAGGTAGTACCATGCGGAAGTATCGGAGTTGTCGCTCCACTTGATCATGTCGTTGTGCAGGTCCTCTGCCGTCTCCGGAAGACGCTTGAGAACGCGGTTTACGAGCGTCATCGCCTCGGCACGGGTGATCTTGTTATTCGGACGGAAGGTGCCGTCGGTATAACCGTTGATCCAGCCGTTGTTGGCAGCGGCGCTGATTTCGTTCTTTGCCCAGTGGGATGCAATGTCGCTGAAGTCAACAGCAGTCGTGTTGGCCTTGTCGTCAAAACGAGCTGCGATCGCAGCGAACTCTGCACGGGTGATCGGCGCATTCGGATTGAACTTACCCTGGCTATCGCCCTTTACGATGCCCATAGCGCTCAGCGTAGAAACCGCGTGGTTGTACCATGCGCCGGCTGCTACGTCGGAGTAGCTGTTGGACTTCGTAGAGTTTGCATTGCGGGTCTCATCGGTGAGCAGACGGAAGAAGATGGTTGCTACCTCAGCACGGGTAATGCCGTTCTGCGGACGAACGGTGCTGTCCGGATAGCCTACGATGTAAGCATAGTGGTCATCGCCGTTCAGACCGGTCGGTACATCATCCGGAATGGTAACGGTGGGCTTGTGGCTGCCGCCGCCACCACCGCCGGAGTTCTTCGTCCAGATTGCATACAGGTCGTTCGACTCCATATTGTCAACAATAACCTTGTCATCCGGCTTGAACGAAGTACCCTTGCCGTCAGCCTGCGTATTCCAGCTGCTGAATGTGTAGCCGCTGCGTGTGAAGGTATCTTTACCCTTTAACGTAACCGTAGCATTATTGGCATAGGGTTCTGCAATCTTCCGATCCGAACCATCGTTTGCGTGATAAACCAGTGTCGTGCCGGGGGTCTTGTTGCCCCATACCGCATAGAGGGTAATATTTCCAGTCACGAGAACCGAACTGCCGGGATATTTCATCTCGCCTGTTCCGTCAGCCTTGGTATTCCAGCCGAGGAAAACCTTGCCCTCCGGTGCGATCAATCCATCGCTGGAAAGTACCTTTGCCAGCTTGTTCTGTGCATATCGATTGGAATCAGTAACCGTTCCGGTGCCGCCGTTCGGGTCATAGGTTACAGCATAGCTCTTACCGTCGTTGATCTGAGCATAAAGCACAATATCTCTTGTGATCCGCGTATCGACATTGAACGGCTGTGTGCCGGCTACATCATATGCCCAACCGTAGAAGCGGTCATCACCACGCAGATCGACCGTGGGAATCTTTTCCGAAACACTTGTGCCGTAGGGAATGTCATCATAATTCGCTACTTCTTCGCCGTAAGCCATAAACTTGACGTTGCAGATGGGAGGTCCCCATTTTGCGTAAACGGTGATGTTACCTGCGGGCATAGTCTGACCTGCAAAATTATAAGGCGCTTTAAGCGTTTGATCAAAATACCAACCCTTAAAGACATAATCAGACGGGATACCTTCCGGTCTATCCGGCGTATACTCAGCCGCCTCGCTGATATCAGCCTGATACTTATATGTTACGCGATTTACCGGATGGTCACCGTTATTCATATAAATAACATCATATCTGTTGCGGGTATAGTAGAACTTGGAGCCATTCCACTTATCTTTATATTTTACTGTTTCATCTTCCAGGTATTCTTTCAGGAATGAATATTCTTTGTCGGTCCATTTACCCGGAACATAGTGGTCAAAAGTAAAACCCGTAATTTCATAGGAGTCACCCGGCGATATCACACTGTGAACATCAGCACCACTATCGGTATGGTCCAGATTGTATTCTCCATTGTTAAGCGTTTCCAAATAGTAGTCTGCCGTAGTTGCGCTGTCCATATTCGTATACCAGTAATTGGCACCATTGAGAGGCATCACCATCAAATTGGCTTGGTATTCGTTTTGATGCTCCTCGATATATGCGTCATGTTCAGCTTCGTTAGCAAATTTCCTAAATCCGGTGTCACTGGTTTCATCTTTAAGGTCGTCGGCAAGTATGATCCATATTCCGCCGGGCCACCGATCGTAGATTTTTGCCCCGTACTTAGCCGTGATCTTCTTTTCAGGTAATTCTTTACCAATTTGCCAGAATCCATTGTCGACTATATAATAGTAAAACTTGACTGCATACACGTTTCGCTTATAGTAGACATTAACAATGGTGGAATTATCACCCGCAATGGTTTTCTGCGTAATCGGCTGTGCGGTAAATCCTTCATAGGTCTTGGCAGTTGCAGCAGTTAGCTCGCCGGTCGTGCCGTTCAGACTTTCGCTTTCATGATAGGAAAATTCATCATCGTCTGCATTTTCCCACCAATGCACAACCGTATACTGGGTATCAGCGACTTCCCAGCCGGCATAAACAGTAGTCGGTCCTGCAATAGCAGAAAAATCAGCCCTCTGGTTCAATTCGGAATCTGTGAACCAACCGGTGAAAGTGTAACCGCTTCTGGTCGGAGCAGTCGGAGCAGTCGCTCCATTTGCAGTGAAAAACTGCGGTGCAATGTAGCTGCCGCCATTGGAATCGTAAGTGATCCAAAAGCCTTCCTGAATATCCGGATACAGGAAAACGCAGCCTGCCGTCTCGTCATAAGACAGCGAAGTAACTTCGTTTTCCAGTTCCTTATCCGTATACCAGCCTGCTACACCGTGCGTGCTGTCTAACGGAATCGCTACATCAGCCAAACTGGTAATAGCCGCATCATCTTTGTGCAGTACCTTCGTGGCAGAAACGATAGCATCGTCTTCCTTACTGTTCATAAAATAGAAGTAATTGACACCCTCGAACTTTGCCGTTACCTTGAACGTTTCGGATTTATCAAATGTCTTGGTGTCAAAAGTCAGCTTTGTATCTTCCAGATACCAGCCGAGAAATTCGCCCTCTCCACTCGGAATACCGGGGTCTTTCAGCGTATCGTTCGACTGAATCGTCTCGGTGTAGTATGGGTCCGTGCTTTCGCCACAATAAAATTGGTAGGTTTGTGTAACCTTGTCTGCCGGACGGATAATTCTTCTCGGACCGGACGATCTCAGCCGGGTTCCAGATTCCGCAATTTCCGACTGAGTCTCGCTCGGCGTTACCGGTTCTTCTGCCTCGGCGATGCCGGTGCCCTCGGTTTTAACCTCGGTAGACTGACCGTCCGTCTGAGACACCGTGGGATTTGCGTTCGTTTCATTTTGAGTGGCAGGCTGAACCTGCTCCTGCGTTGTCATTTCTTTCTGCTCCGCTGTATCCGCTGCTGCAAATGCGAACGGAGACATCGTCAGCATCATGGATGCCGCCAGAATGCTGGCTAAGAATCGATTATTTTTTCCTGTTTTCATCATGAAAACCCCTCCTTCAATAGTAAAAGACTACTATGAAGAAGCTGCATTAGGAAACCGGCTGCCATGCGGAATACCTTCCGTTTAGGCCCTTGGCTTTGCGAGACCGGCTTTCACCGATGGTGCCTTTGTCTGTACAACTTGCTCCTCAACGAGCCGCACAGATCATGTGTTTGTGGTTTTGCGATAATCTCAGAATGCAATGCAGTTTCAACCTCCAAATAAAATACCCCCTTTACAGCGCGCATAGCTCTGCAAGGGGGTAACAAAGTACCTTTGGCAACCGGCTGCCATGCGGAGAAAAAACTCCGTTTAGGCCCATCTGGCTTTGCGACACCGGTTTTCACCGGCTGTGCCTTTGTCTGTACCTGTATCCCTTTACGGAAGTCATGCACAGAATTTGACGATCTTTTCTGTCGGCAGACACGTCGGACTGCATACACAGCCCTTTGCCCGAGCCGGACAGAAATCCTCCGGATCCTCTTCTTCAGTATACCATAAATGCCCGCGAATAACAAACAAATACTGTAAAAGCGAAGAAGAATTTCAATCCAGGATCGTTTTTTATGCAATAAATCGCCGCTGATCGGACATAATCATGTTCAATCAGGACCATTTGCATACAAAATAAAATGGAAACGTGTTAAGCTGCAGCTACTGCAAGTGCATCGCTGGTGTTGGTGTAGGTCAGCGGAGATACACAGTCATGCAGGGTTTTTGCGTTCTTTACGCTGCGGTTAACCGCGTAGGTCAGGTCGATCTGATACCACTTGCCGTTCAGGTTTACCTTGTTCCAAGCGTGGTAGCTGGAGCCGGCGTAGCCCTTGGTCAGTGCACACGGGATGCCCTGGCTGCGGCACATTGCTGCAAACAGCGAGGAAAAATCGTAGCAGATACCGGTGGTGCCCTTCAGGGTAGCGGCGGTATCCGGGATGTACTTGGTGATCTTGCCGCTGGTGATCTCATTCGCCAGCTTGTTATCATAAGTATAATGGCTTGCCATGTAGTTGTAGATGGCGATAACCTTAGCCTCGTCGGTCTTGGCGTTCTTGCAGAGCTCAGCAGCCTTAGCGGATACCGTGTCGCCCTTGGAGAACTGAACCTCGGAAGTGGAGACCAGATACGGGGCGTAGCTGTCCTTAACGGTTACGTTCATGGACTTGGACTCGACCTGCTGATAAGACGTACCGGAAACGTTGCGGTACAGCGTTACGGTGTACTTGCCGTTGCCCTTATCGAGAGAGAAGGAAGTATCCTTGCCGCTCGGGCAATCATAGAATACGGTCTTGCCGCCGTTGTACTGAATACCAACCTTGAGTCTTGCACTCGAGGAGTAGTTTACGGTAACATAACCGTGGGTGGAATTACTCATATCCACAACATCATTTGCTGCTGCTGCGGTAATGCCCATCGAGAGGGCAGCTGCTGCAAAAACTGCGCATACAACACGAAAAAGCCGCTTCATATCCGGCGATCTCCTTTCGGTAACTGGCTGCCAGCCCTCTCGATGAGGGGTAAGGCCCTATAGCTTTGCGTCGCCACCTTTCGGTGGGTTTGCTATTATCGTTTGAGATGCGGTCAAAGCGACTGCATCATCTTCTTTTATCCTCACTATAGCGCATCTATCGTGTTTTGTCAACAGGGTTTGACAAAAAAAGAAGAAATTATGACACGTTTCCGCAGTTTTACCGAAAATATGACATTTTTCCCGATTTCCCCGCTCTTATTGCAGCGGTTTGTCCGGGAATACAGCTCGCTCCAAAGCGTGAGATGGCGCAAAGGATCGGTAAACAGACGGCGGCAAGGGAATACCCCTGCCGCCGCTTTCCATCGGTTGATTTGCTTATTTGCTGCCGTACATTCTGTACAGGAATGTGACAATCTGTGCTCTCGTGCAGTTGTTATGCGGGCCGAACAGACTGTTTCCGATGCCGCCGGTGATGCCCTTCTGCTCTGCCCATGCTGCCGCATCGGCGTAGTATGCATCGGCAGGTACATCGGTGAAGGCCGCGCTGCCGCTGACCGCCGGACTGCCTGCCGCACGGTACAGGAGCGCTGCGCCTTGTGCTCTCGTGCAGATGGTGCCGGGTGCAAACGTTGTATCGCTCGTGCCCTCGGTAATGCCGTTCTCAACCGCCCACGCAACTGCCTTGGCGTAGTACGCGTCTGCCGGAACATCGCCAAAGGTACTCAGCTGCTTCGGCTCGGGCGAACCTGCCGCACGCCACAGGAAGGTTACGATCTGCGCTCGGGTGCAGGCAGCGTTCGGAGCGAACAGCGTGTCGCTCATACCGCCGGTAATGCCCTTCTGCGCCGCCCAGAGGACTGCGTCATAGTAGTAATCCTCCGCGTGAACGTCGGTGAAGAAGTTGAGCATGGTGTTGTCGTCCATAAAGACCGCCTTCACCGTGACCTTGCCCGCCGGCATGACAAAGGTGTACTTGCCGCCGCCCTTGTCGGTCAGCGCGAGCGCCTTGCCGTCCTTGTCCAGCACGGTCAGGCTTTCGAGGGTGTAGCCCTTGTCGGGGGTTGCCGTGATGGTCACAGTGTCGCCCTTGGAGGCAGACTCGGGAGATACGGTGACGGTGCCGTGCTCATAGATGCCGGTCGGGATCTTGGTGTCGGGAATGGAGACGTTTCCGCCGCCGCCTCCTCCACCGCCGCCGGACGAGCCGTTCGCCTTCCAGTTGACCGTCACCGTCACATTATGCGCGGGCATCTCAAAGGAAATACCTCGAGTTGTGCTTTCTGCGTCCTTTGCCTGCCATTGCAGCTGCTCTTCGCTGATTCCCTCGAGCGTCAGACCCTGCAGGGTGAAGCCGTCGCGTTTGCCGATCTGAAGACCGACCTGAGCGCCGACCGTGTATCGTGCGGTATAATCCTCGCCCGGGGTAATCCCCATGACTCCGCCGTACAGCCCATGAGCCGTGACAGTGTACTGCGTCGGGATTTCCAGTGTAAATGTTGTCGTAAAATCCTTTCCGCAGTCATAGTCGTAAGTAACCTCATCGACATCGCTGTTTATCGTCAGGATATTGCCGCTGACCGTGCCGCCCTGCCAGTGGCTGGTCTTTGCTACATCAAAACCCGCAGGCAGAGACGCAAGATAAAATCTGTCGTTGACCGGAGTAATCGTATATGTGTTGTTCTCTGCATCCAACTCGGCCAGCTTGGTATTCCGGCTGAGGTCCAGACTTGTGAGGTGATTACCGGCACAATCCAGATATTTCAACTCCGTAAAATATTCAATACCCGTAAGATCAGCGATTTCCATATCGTAGACATCAATATCCTGCACCAGCGCAATTTCCCCTGTGCTGAGTTTACCATCCTGATTCCGATCAATATTGGCTTCTTTATCAAGAAGAAGCTCTCGGAAATCCTTATCCGGGAAGTTGGTCTCGTTGATAGCGATCTCCGTGCCGCGTCCTGCAATCGCCAGTGTGAAAATAACGTCCTTTTCCTCGTCATCCAGTTCCGTACCGGTATAACTGATGTCATAGGAATAGATCACGACAGCGGCATTGCCATCTACTGTAAGAGTATTTCCGCTGACTGTGCCGCCCTTCCAGTTTCTGGCCTTTGAAACATCAAAGCCGGTCAGGCTCGACAGATCAAAGGTATTGCCTGTCAGTGTAATCTCGCGAATATTACCCGATGCATTCAGATCCGTCAACTTGGAGTTACTGCTGAGATTGAGCGCGGTCAGCGCGTTATCGGAGCAGTTCACATCTTCCAGCTCTGGATTATGACTGAGATCGAGCGCGGTCAGCGCGTTTTCGGAGCAAATCACCCTTTTCAGCTTCGGATTTTGGCTGAGATCCAATACCGTCAAGCGATTTGTACTGCAATTCAGCTCTTTCAGCTTGGTATTCCGTCTGAGATCGAGTTCTGTTAACTCGTTATCGTAACAGTACAGATACTCAAGCGCAGTAAAATACTCGATGCCCTTCAAGTTGGTAATGGCTCTGCCTTTGCAGTCGATTTCCTTTACTGCGGCAATCTCAGTATCGCTGAGGATATTGTTATCGTCAGTATCAAACGTTTTCACGACATCGCGGAAGTTCTTGTCGGGGAAATTGAACGTATCAACGGCAACGCCATCGACAATCTTAATAAAGGCAGCTGTGACGATATCGCTATCGGCTTTGCCCATCTTTTCAGCCCAGGCTGTGATGTTCGCCGATTCCGTCAGCGTGAACGGATCCCTGTAATGAGACTTTACACCATTTATGGTGTAATATATCCATGCACCCTCCGTGTCACAAGTAAGTGTAACGGTCTCCGTATCATTGAAGCTGCCACCGTTAGGGCTGATCACCGGAGCCGCAGTTTTTTCCTGAAAAACAGCCTTGACGGTCACAGGCTTGGCAGGCATGATAAAAGTATCATTGGTAATGGCAACGCCGCCACGGATAACCTCCCATGTCTTAAAAGCATAACCCGTATCGGGAATCGCGGTGAGCGTGACCGTTTCATCTGTCTTGGCGAAGGCCGGAGACGCACCGGCGGTGCCGTGTCCATCAACCTCAACAGTGACAGCATAAGTGTCGGCAGCATTCACATAGCCGCAGATGGAGCAGGTATTGCCGCCCTTGTAATCATGAGGGCTCTTTATCATCCCCTGGTTCGCACCCGTGCAAAAATTGGTGCATTTCTTCCAATGTTCATTGGCGTTATATTCCCAGGAATCATCATATATATGAATATGCAGTATGACATGCATCTCGATGTTATTACCGCACTGATAGTTATAGGTGACCTTCTTTGCTCCTTCATCAATCGTCAGAATGCCGTTTTCAACCTTGCCGCCAACCCAGTCACTGGTTTTGTCAACATCCAGTTCAGCAAGATTGATCGTGTTGTTCTCATCCGGTTCAATAGGACACCAGCTATCACAGTAGGTATAAGTCAGCTTATTATTCCGGCTGAGATCCAGACTGGTAAGCCGATTATGATAGCAGGACAGCTTTTCGAGATTATGATTGCTGCTGACATCCAAATGGGTAATCTCATTGCTGCTGCAGTCCAATTCTATTAACTGGGTATTCGCACTCAAATCCAGTTCGGTAAGTTGATTGCCGTAGCATAGTACACTTGTCAACCCGGTATTTCGGCTAAGGTCTAATTCCGTCAGGTCTTGATAGGAACAATCCAAACTCGTCAAGGCAGTGAAGTACTCGATACCTTTCAAAGACGTAATTCCCGCTACACCTGTATTCGGGTCATCCGGGTACTGAAACGTAAGTTCTGTCACGGCAGCAATCTCATCCGCGCTGAAAAAGTCGTTATTGTCCTTATCAAACACTTTCTGTATATAGTTCCGGAAGGTTTTATTGGGAAAATTACTTTCATCAATGGCAACCCCTTCTTCCGCTGCCCAAGCCGTCGCAGGCAGCAGACCGAAGCACATTGCCATCGCCAGAAATGCGCTCAGCCCTCGCCGTCGTATCATCTGCTTTTTACTCATGCCATTTTCCTCCTTTTCTGTGTCAGTGTTCCTGCTCGGCCATGGACAGAAGCTCGTCGTGGCTCAGCTCCACATCTCCGAAGCGGACAAAAATGCCGTTTGTCA